>JAABUS010002075.1_pt1 | contig 39693 bp, 37 predicted proteins | sample 5560161 | NCBI WGS metagenome assembly JAABUS01 (sample SAMN10711885, study PRJNA513376) | rock metagenome | isolation source: Antarctica rocks | place: Antarctica: Victoria Land, Trio Nunatak nord | collected 2016-01-04
TTCAACCGATTTTAAAATTTATGAAAATAAAAATATTCATCCCGTTTGCCCTGTTACTAATAGGCATGGCATCTATAACAGGCTGCCAGAAGGGAGACCTGATCGATAACCCTAACGTGGCAGGTGCAAGTTCAATCGTTCCTGTTTCTTTATTGTTGAACCACCTTACGGCAACACTTATCCGTACAGATGAACAACCTTTTGCCCAATCATCAGTAGGCAGCCAGTATATCATTGCCAACTATCAATACTACAGGGGCAACAACAATTATAACTATGGAAATACTTCGGATAGTTATGATATATTAAAGTATGCCATTGCTTTGCAAAACCAGGCAGCTTCGCAACAGGGTAACCAAACCAATAAATATTTTGCTTTAAGTCAGTTTTTTAAAGCGTATGCAGGTGTTTGGTTAACACAACGTGTAGGTGATATCCCTTTTTCTCAGGCGGGCGACGCAACTGTTCTTACCCCCAAATATGATTCGCAGCATGATGTTTACAAAAGCTGCCTGGCATTACTGGATAATGCCAATACTTTGATCAGGAACCTGATAACAGCAAACCCATCTTTAGCAAACCAGGTATTGGATACCAACGGTGACATTTTCGGTTTTACTTATCTGCAATGGCAAAAATTGATCAATACTTACCGATTAAGGGTATTAATCAGCTTGAGCAAACGGGCAGTTGATAATGCCGACTTGCAGATACCGCAGCAATTTGCAGCTATCGTCAATAACCCGGTTCAATCTCCGATTATGACTTCCAACAGTGACAATATGGTGTATAAATTTAATACGACCAATCGTTATCCTACTTTTTCGCTGGGGTTGAACCCGTATAACAATTTTGCCAATGTGGGCAATACTTATATCAATATTGAAACCTCAACTCAAGACCCGCGCCTTTTCATAACTTCTACGCCTGCTCCAAGGCAAGTAACCAACGGCAAAGCTATAAGTGATTTTACCGCTTATGTGGGGTCTGATATTAACCTGTCTCAAGCTACCTTGTTAAACAACTCTAATAATGGGATGTATTCTTTTTCCAATTACAACCGCTATTATCTATCCGCAACAGGGGCCAGTGCAGAGCCATTTGTGTTTATCGGTTACCCTGAAATGTGCTTCAACATAGCTGAAGCAATAAACAGGGGCTGGGTTACCGGAAACTCATCTGCCTGGTACACCAATGGGATCAATGCTTCATTGGCAATCTACGGCTTAACCAACGGGCAAACCCTAACTATTAACTTTCCTGTATCTTCTACAGATCAGCTCATCAACCCGAAAGGCCTGAAACAAGGTGATGTATGGGGAACAGCCACGGTAAATATTCCGCAGTTTATGGCTCAAATAGCTTATGCAGGAGACAATGCTACGGGCCTTACTCAAATACTGACCCAAAAATATGTTGCCATGTTTATCAATTCCGGCTGGGAACCATTTTTCAATTACCGCCGTACGGGTATCCCGTCATTTGCACAAGGTGGTTCTGGTATTGGTACACCTAACAGTTTGATCCCGCGCCGCTGGTTGTATCCGGCAACAGAAAGTGCATACAACACAGCTAATTATCAGGCAGCCTTGGCCTCACAGTTTGGTGGCACTGATGATCTTACTAAAGATACCTGGCTTACAAAATAAACAGATGTTGACATAAACAAAAGCAGGGGCTTACAAAATAAGTCCCTGCTTTTTAGAGCCTGTTTAAATTTATATCAGCAAAATTCATAATGCTTCTTTTATGCCTATAAATTTTATGCCTGTAATTTATGCCGATAGATAAAGCATAGAAATTTGGAGGTTTTTAGGTGCTAAAAGAAGCGTAGAAATTAAATTGAACAAAATTTAAACAGGCTCTTATATTTTAGATAATTATGAAAGTTTTTAGCTTATTCCTTTTAACCGTTTGTATTGCGGGCAACACTTATGCACAAGTTGCAGATAGCGCAAAGCGTAAAGTTGATTTACAGGGAGCTATTAACTTCAGGGACTTGGGCGGTTATACCGCTACAAAAGGACATCATGTTAAATGGGGGAAATTGTACCGAAGTGCCGATTTAAGCAAACTTACAGATCATGACCTGGCAGAGCTAAGCAACAGGAAAATCAGTTATGATGTTGACCTGCGAGGGAATCAGGAATCAAAACAAGCACCAGACAGGTTGAACCCTAACATGGATTACATTTTGTGCCCGGCCGGTAGCGATAATGTTAACGGGAGTATGATGCAAAGTTTAAAAACCATTAAAACAGGCGGTGATTCTGTTATGGTAGCATATTATGGCAATACTACTTACCTGGCTGATCGATATAAACCTTTTTTTGATAAACTGTTAAACCTGCCCAATGATAAAAGTTTAGTGTTTCATTGTACCGCCGGAAAAGACCGGACAGGGATTGCCGCTGCGTTATTGTTATATAGTTTAGGCGTACCTTACGATACTATTGTAAACGATTACGAAGCCTCCAACTATTACCGCACTGTAGAAAATGAAAAGGCTGTAAAAAGCATGGTTCAATTAATGCAGATTAATGAAGGTGTTGCAAAGGATGTGCTTAGCGTTAAAAAGGAATACTTAGATGCTGCTTTTAATGCTATAAAAAGTAAATACGGTTCTATAGATAATTTTCTAAAAGCACAAATTGGATTGGATGATCAGAAGATAGCTTCGCTAAAAAAGAAATTTTTAGAATAATTTTAATTGAAGTTTTAAAAGGGATTGGATTAGCGGATGTGGCACATCTTTCTTCGCTTAAAACCTGTTTAATTTTGCTCGGCTTAGTTGCCCGGTCTGTCTCAGCACAAATTTTAATGTAGAAAACTTCAACTTTACCTGTCAAAAAAACAAACACCGGTCAGCATGCTTGTTTTTTAAAAAGAGGATTTTTTGATGCTATGGCCCTGTTTATATTTCTATCATATAAATTTATACTACTTCTTTTATGCCGATAAATTCTGTATCTTTCTATTGAGCCGGTACAAAAAGTACAAGGGTTTAATGATTTTTATGTGATAAAAGAAGCATAAAAAATAAGTTGAATAATTTTTAGACAGGCTCTTACATTCAGTTGTTGCAACAATTGCGTTACCAGCATATTATAAACAAACTTATACTGAAATTTGTGTTCTGATAGCAGTGACCTTGATTACTGATGTACCCTCTCAAATCCGTAAAAATATTAATCTGTACCCTGGTGTTTTTGCTGCTGGCAAAACCACTTGTTGCATTTAATATGTACAAAAGGGTTTCAAATACAACTAACCAAGCTTCCCATTTTTTATTGTTAAGGCTGATTAAGAAAAGAAAAGAAGGGGAATATACAGAAGATGCCGTGGCAGAGATCACTTCTGTTGAGCAAAAAATTGCTGCCCCTGTTTTTAAGCTGTTGTTGCGTTATGCTTCTTTTATCGCACTTTTTTTAGGTATTGGCTTTCTGTCATTCCTGCGTAAAGTTGAATATCATTTAAAAAGTACCTTCTTTCAAGTAGTGCCCGACAACCATTTTTTCCTCCTGGTAGGTAAACTAAGCATTTGATTTCCTGAAAATTTCAGCCTTAATTCCTCCGGCTGTTTTGCATTCTGCAAGCCCTTCCGCTTGCATCAACCATCGTTATTTTTTCAGAGAATTTAACAACAACTTATGCTTAGCCTTAAAAAAGCTTGTGTACTGTTCCTGCTCTTTTTAATTGAAAGCCAGGTTTATGCACAGCAACAACCTGCTCAAATCAATTTAAACACATTGCTTAACCGTATTAACCGGAATGCGCCTTCATTGCTAACAGATTCTGCTGCCATTCAAATCCGTAAGGCAGAAGCAAATGAAACGCGCTTTAACTGGCTGCCAAACCTGAATTTGAATTATCAGGCTGATGTTGGTACCAACAACAATACAACGGGCGGTTATTTTGGCTTTGGTATCATTCCGTCCAACTCAGGCGGCAGGCGTGCAACCAGCAATACAGATCCTGTTTTAACCAATTTAGGTATCGCTTCCTTTGATTGGGAGATTTACAATTTCGGCGCTTATGGTGCTGCAAATAAGGTAGCCGCTTCCGAAGTTAAAACAGAGCAAAATCTGTTTGCACGTTCTAAATTTCAGTTGCAGGGTTACGCCATCAGTAATTATCTGGAGCTGCTGCGCCTGCAAAGCCTGCTTTTAATCCAACAGAAAAACATCCAGCGAAATGAAGAGATCAGGCGTTCTATCTTGTCCCTTGCCCGGAGCGGCGTAAGGGCTGGGGTCGATACTTCTATTGCAACCGCCGAACTTTCTAAAGCACGTTTAAATTATATCGAGCTGGCCAATCAATCCAAACAGTTGCAGTTGCAGCTTTCTGCCATCAGCGGCATTCCTGCTGTTCAATTGGTTGCCGATACCAATGAAATCCCTCAATTAATCTCTTCCACACCTGTTTCAGCTTTACTGGGAATAGATACAGTTAATCACCCCTTAATCAACTATTACAAATCGCTTTATGAAACGAATAAAGAAAGAGAATCATTAGTTAAAAAAAGCTATAACCCTAAAATATTATTGGAAGGTGCTGCATGGGGCCGGGGATCAAGTGTTGACAACAGTGATAATTTCAATGCTTTATCAACCGGTTGGGGTTTCCAGCGAAGTAATTACCTGGTTGGGGTAGGCATCACTTACAATATTTTTGATCTGAAAAGAAGGCAGCTTCGGCTTGGGGTACAAAGAGCGGAAACTAACTACTCTTTAAAGGCTTTGCAGGAACAGCAAAATGTTTTGGCACTAAGTTCCGGACAAGCCAATGCAGAATTGTTTACGGCACAAGAACGGCTTCGCGAGATCCCAATACAATTGCAGGCAGCCGAAGCAGCATACCGGCGTAATTTTTCGCTTTATAAAAACGGGCTTACCGATATTGTGGAGCTAGATGCCGCTTTAAACCTGCTTTACCGTGCAGAAACGGATTATACCAATGCCCAAAATTCTTACTGCCGCGCCTTGTTCCAAAAAGCCCTCGCCCAAAATCAACTCGGTTCATTACTTAACATTTTAAAATAAAAAGTATGTCAATGGTCACCTCCGCACTCAAAAGGCCAATTACCACCATGGTAATCACCATGAGCCTTTTAATATTTGCAGTGCTTGCTGCAATTAAAATACCGATTGATATTTTCCCGCAGCTAAACCTGCCAACCATATATGTGATCGAATCTTATGGCGGTATGTCGCCCCAGCAAATGGAAGGTTTTTTCTCCACGGGCTTGCAAAACCAGTTTTTATACATCAACGGGATAAAAAACATCACCAGTAAAAATATTCAGGGTTTAACGCTTGTTAAACTTGAATTTTACGAAAGTACCAACATGGCCGAAGCTTCGGCACAGGTAGCTTTACAGGTAAACCGGGCCACCAGTTTTTTCCCTCCGGGTGCTTTGCCGCCGCAGGTTATCCGTTTTGATGCCTCTTCTTTGCCGGTTGGGCAATTGGTTTTTTCAAGTCCTTCCCGCAGTCTGAAAGATATTTATGATCTGGCTGCCACTCGCATCAGGCCAATGTTTGCCACTATTCCCGGCCTTTCTGCACCTCCGCCGTTTGGTGCCAATGCGCGTTCGATTACGATTAATGTTGATCCGGACAAGCTGCGCAGTTATAATCTGACACCGGACGAAGTGGTAGATGCGCTTTCCAAGTTCAACGTAATGTCGCCTTCTGGTAACCTTCGGTTAGATAATACCATTTTTCTGACTACTATGAACAGCCTGATTAAAAACTCAGAGAACTTTGGCAACATACCGGTCAAAACGCAAAACGGAGTACCTATTTTTGTGAAAGATGTAGCGCGGGTAGCAGATGCAGCGGATGTTACAGTGGATTATGCCTTGATCAATGGCAAACGTTCTGTTTATATTCCGGTGGTAAAAACAGCAGATGCTTCTACCTGGACAGTGGTACAAAACCTGAAAAGCAAACTCCCCGAAATGCAGGCTTTGTTACCAGATGATGTAAAGCTGTCCTACGAGTTTGACCAGTCTATATTCGTGGTAAATGCAGTAAAAAGCTTAATGACGGAAGGTGGTTTGGGTGCCTTGCTAACCGGCTTGATGGTATTGCTGTTTTTACGCGATTGGCGGAGTAGCTTAATTGTGGTGATTACCATCCCGGTTTCTATCCTGATTGGTGTATTGTTGCTGAGCCTTTTCGGGCAAACGATCAATATCATGACTTTAAGCGGACTGGCGCTGGCGATTGGTATTCTGGTCGACCAGGCGACAGTAACGATTGAAAACATCCATCAGCATTTAGAAATGGGTAAATCCAAGCGGTTGGCTATCTATGATGCCTGCGAGGAGATTGCCTTTCCATTGTTGCTGATCTTGCTTTGTATCCTTGCTGTTTTTGCACCCTCTTTTATGATGAGTGGCGTACCAAAAGCCATGTTCCTACCGCTTTCGATGTCTATCGGCTTAACCATGATTGTATCTTACGTGCTGGCTCAAACCGTTGTTCCGATTTTAAGCAACTGGCTGATCAAAGCAGATCGTTATCAGCATGGGCAGCATGGACATATCCATGCACATGCTGGTGAAGCTTTGAACCGACAGGAAGAGATACAAGTAAATAATCATCGTGCTGCCGAAGTAAATGAACCGGAGGAAAATGACTTTTTTGAAAAGGTAAAAGGAAAGTTCACCAATATCCTTACCCGTTGGATGCCAAATAAACGCATCATTGTTCCTTTTTATTTGGTAACGGTACTTGTGCTGGCAGGCTTATGCTTCGTTTACATAGGTAAAGATATGATGCCTAAAATAAACAACGGACAGTTTCAGATGCGGATCAAGGAGCCGGAAGGAACACGTTTGGAACGCACCGAGGATAAGTTTAAACAGGTATTGCAGATCATCAACAAAACAGTCAATAACCATGTGGAGATTACTTCGGGTTATATCGGGCTGATCCCAAGCAGCTATGGCAGCAGTAACCTGTACATTTTTAATACGGGCACGCATGAAGCTGTTTTGCAGGTAAACCTTGACGAAAAATACAAGGTAAACATGGATGAGCTAAAGGATGCGCTGCGCAAAAACATAGCCCACGAGCTGCCCGAACTGCAAATCACGTTTGAACCGATCGACATGACCGAAAAGATCATGAGCCAAGGTGCATCAACACCAATCGAAGTACAGGTTGCCGGAAAAGATATGCAGCAAATTGAAGGTTATGCAGATAAAGTGGTAGCTCAACTTAAAAAGATTAGTTACCTGCGGGATGTACAAATCGTTCAGCCGTTAAAATTTCCCGTTATTGCAATCACCCTTGATCGTTTAAAAGCGGCACAGTTAGGCTTAAACATTAAAGAGATTGCACGCTCTGTTACAGCAAGTACTTCGTCCAGCCGTTTTACCGAGAAGAATTTGTGGCTGGATGAAAAAGGGGCTTACACTTATCAAGTGCAAGTTCAGGTTCCGGAGTATATGATGAATACGATGGACCAGTTAAAAGAAGTCCCATTGGTTAAAGGGCAAAGCAGCCCGGTACTTGGCGATATTGCCACCTTTAAAACCACTTATGTTCCCGGTGAGTATGACCGCAGCGGGCCGCGCCGCTTTCTTACAGTAAGTGCTAATATTTACAAAACAGATTTGGGAAAGGCAACTTCCGATGTTAAAAAGGCAGTGGCATCATTAGGAACACCGCCCAAAGGATTGTTGGCCACGATAGGCGGTATGTCGGGACTGTTGGTTGATACTTTGTCCAGCCTGCAAAACGGATTGTTATTTGCCATTCTGGTTATCTTCCTGCTGCTGGCAGCCAATTATCAATCGTTCAAAGTTTCATTAACGGTGCTCTCTACAATCCCTGCAGTTGTATTCGGTTCCTTGCTGATGTTACTGTTGACAGGCTCCACACTTAACCTGCAATCCTACATGGGCATGATCATGTCTGTTGGTGTATCCGTAGCCAATGCAATCCTGATCGTAACCAATGCCGAAAACCTAAGACTGGAATATCGTAATGCTACCAAAGCTGCCATCACAAGTGCTTCCATTCGTTTACGTCCTATTTTGATGACCAGTTTGGCCATGATTGCCGGTATGGTTCCGATGGCATCCGGAATGGGAGAAGCAGGCGAGCAATCAGCGCCGTTAGGCCGGGCTGTAATTGGTGGTTTGCTGGCTTCAACACTGGCCGCTTTATTTATACTGCCGCAGGTATTTGCCTGGGTACAGGATAAAACTACTTACGATTCGCCTGCTTTAATGCCTGAAAATGAAACCGGGCCAGAAACACAAGCTGACACTAAACTTGAACCTATTAACGCTTAAAAACATCATGAAATATAAAATTATTTTATTAGCGGCTGTAAGCTGTTTGTTATATGCCTGCTCCGGCAATCAAAAACCGGTTGATATAGCCGCGGAGGAAAAAAATAAAACAACAGTACAGCACGAATTGGCTACGGTATCCGAAAAAGCATTGTCATCTTCAGCACGTTTGCCAGGCCAGTTAAAGCCTTTTAATGAAGTTAACCTGTTTCCTAAAGTAAATGGGTTTGTTAAACAGGTTTATGTTGACCGTGGCTCGATCGTAAAAAAAGGCCAGTTGTTGGTTACTTTGGAAGCGCCCGAAATGCAATCACAAGTACAATCTGCCAATTCGCGTTACTTGCAAGCACAGGAAACGGCAACTGCCAGTAAAGAAAAATATCAGCGGCTAAAAGAAGCATCCCTTGAGCCTGGTTCCGTATCTCCGCTTGATCTGGATAATGCTTTGTCCAGAATGAAAGCTGATGCGGCTATCTCCGGTTCTGAGCGTTCCAACGTAGCCTCTGTCCGTACGATGCTGGGTTACCTTAATATTTATGCACCTTTTGACGGGATGATCGTTCAGCGGAACATATCACCCGGTGCCTTGGTTGCTCCCGGTAAGTCAACAGATCAGCCTATGCTTATTTTGCAGGACACACGTAAATTGCGGTTACAGGTGGATATTCCGGAAGATTATGTGGATAAAGTGGATTTAAAAAACCCGGTTAAGTTTACGTTCAATGCCATGCCTGGCCAGCCGCATACGGCTAAAATCAGCCGTTCGGCCAATGCCTTGGGCAGCATGCGACAGGAAGCTATTGAAATTGACGTGATCAACACAAACGGGCAGCTTAAACCGGGGATGTACGCCGAAGTGCAAATTCCGATGCTGTCAGGATCTAAATCTTTATTGGTTCCGAATAGTGCTATTGTGCGTTCTACAGAACGTGAATATGTAGTAGCCGTTCATGATGGAAAAGCAGCGCTCGTTGATATAAAAGAAGGATTGGCCAGCCACGATTCAACCGAAGTATTTGGCAACCTGAAAGCCAATGAGAAAATTGTATTGCAGGGAACAGACGAAATTAAAGAAGGAGATGTTTTGAAGTAATAATTGAAGGGCTTGTTCAAATTTCGTTCAGCTATTTTAGATGCTTCTTTTATCGCCTAAAAAACAATGCTTTTCTAAAACAGGTATCAATAGAATAAGCAATAAACACCAATTTTTAGGTGTTAAAAGAAGCATTTAATTTTTTAAGATGGAATTTAAACAGGCTTTAAAAATGTAATTAGTGCTAAGGTTCAACTTAAAGCATAACTGCCCGTACTTCTTTTACCGGTCTTTTTTTTGATCCTATACAGTTTTCATGGATGCTGTTTTTATCGGTAAAAATTGGTGTTGATGCTGATCAGGATTAAAATTTATGCGAAAGTGTGGTCAAGAACTGGCGCGGCGCAATCGGCGTAATACTGTAATTATCATGGATGAGATAATTTAAGGTATTGCCGATGTTGGAAACTTTGCCCAGTAGCGAGAACCTTTTGTAAGCATAACCGGCAGAAAGATCAACCGTGGTAAAACTGCTTAATGGAATCAAGCGGCTGTATTTTTGGGTTTGGTTAATGGTATTGTTGTATCCGCCAAAACGAGAACCTGTATAAAAAGCCGAAGCGCCTAATTTTATTCCGCGTAAAGCAGGAAGGTCAAAGGTGTAAAACATACTTCCGTTAAAAGTATGTGCCGGATTGTTCACCAAACGTTCGCCAATTGTGTATGAACCGGTTGTGCTGCCGGTTTTGGTGTAACGCATGTAATTGTAGCCGTAGCCGGTGATAAAATAGAAGTTTTTTGAAATCGTACCGTTGATGTCTACATCAAAACCATCGCTGGTTGTTTGTCCGCTAAAAGCTCGGATTGTGGCAACAGGGTTTGGGTTTCCGTTACGGTCTAATGGCGCTTGTATCGCCAAATCGCTGTTGATGATCCGGTAAACGCTGAAATTGGCAGCCAGCTTTCCGTTAAACAAATTATTTTTAACGCCCGCTTCGTACTGGTTTACGGTTGAAGGTTTTAAAGTTGCGCCGTAAATATCTGTATAAGAAGAATTGGTAATAAAGTTATTGCTGTAGCTGGCGTAAACCGAAGTGGTTTTTACAGGCTGATAAATAAAAGCAAGCTTAGGCGAAAAAGCTTTATCAAACTTGGTTGCTGCCGTTCCTCGGCTATGTAAACCGGTTTTTAAGTTCTCGATATAAGTTTGTTCCGTTTTCTGGATGGAATAACGCACACCAGTCAATACTTTAAATTTATCAGTAATGCAGATCAAATCCTGTGCATAATAACCAAAACGGTACGAAGGCGATTTGGTGCGTAAAGTATCTGTTGAGTTAGGTACATCGGTACGCGGTATCAACTTATCCTGATCAACAATATTAATTTTGTCGTAAACGGTTTGGGCAGCAGCAATACCGCTGATTGCAAAGTTTCTGGTTACGTTTAGCACTTCTGCAAAATCTGTTCCTGCTAAAATTTGATGTTTGATAGAACCTGTTTTAAACTTTCCGTTCAGGTTAACTTGCCCGGTGTAATCGCCTTCATAAGTTTTAGCGCGTGCCAAACCTCTGTTCCAGGTTCCATCGGCACCAACATTATTTGGCAAGCCCGAGCCGAACGAGCTAACGCTGGTTCCCTGTAAAGAGCCAATCGCGTTTAAATTCCAGTTATCATTAAAACGGTGGTTTAAGGTAGCCGAACCTGTTTCCTGTTCTAAATTGCTGTATGCCCAATTGGTATTGATAAATTGGGATCGTGGAACATCAGGAATATAACGGCCGTTATTTAAAGTTCCAATGCCATTATCTGGTGTTAAATCTGATTTCAGGTAATTTCCTTCTACCAACAAAGTTGTTTTTTTGCCAAGGTTGAACAGGAGCGAAGGACTAATATTGGTTTGTTTGCTTTTAACCTGGTCGCGGTAGCTGCCGCTGTTTTCGTAAGTGCCAATCAAACGGAAAGCTGCGTTTTTACTGATCGGTCCGTAAACATCAACCATCGGCTTGTAATCGTTATAGCTGCCATAACGCATGGCAACTTCGCCGCCAAAATCATATTTAGGTTTTTTAGTAACTAAGTTGATGATCAGTCCGCCCGAAACATTGCCGTAAAGCAAAGCCGAACTTCCTTTTAAAACTTCGATAGATTCGAGCGTACTTGCATCCGGGAAACCGGCAGAATTGGTTAAAACACCATTTCTGAAAATGCTTCCGGCCGCACCGGCAACACCAATGGTATAACCGCGTGCCGAAAAAGATTCGGAAACGCCGCCGCGGGTTTGTGTCAGCGAAACGCCGCTTATATTTTTTAAGGCATCGCCCAATCGGTTAATCTGCTGGTCTTTAATAAGGCGGCTGCCAACAACGCCAGACGATTGCGGAAGGTCCAACGCACTGATTGCTGCTTTGCCAAGCGTTACGGTCGTATTGTCAAGGTTTTTTTTGGAGTTGATGGTTACTTCAATCAGTTGGGAAGCTGTTTCTGTCAGGTTGAAATTTGCCGCAATTGTTTTTCTTGCGGATACAATCACCTGTTTTTCCCCGCTTTGCATTCCCACATGAGAATACTTTATAGTGTAAGTGCCGGGTATTATATTTTGGAAACTATAATTCCCGACAGCTCCTGTCGTCGTTGCTTTGTTTAGCTCTTTCAATAGAATTGTAACGTTTGCTGCCGGTTTATGGTCAGCCGTTTTTACCGATCCGGCGATTTTTCCGATGGGAGATTGTGCTTTTGCAATCAAAGTAAACAGCAACAGCAACAGTAGAAGTAATGATTTTTGATGATTTAGATAAAGTAGGCCCATATTATGTTTATTTAGATCAATTCTAATTTAAGGCAAATATAAATTATTCAGCCTCTTTTAAAAATATTATTTAGAATTAATTTAAATAAACAGAAGGGGGGGGGGGCGATACTTCTTTTATCAACCAAAAAGTAGGTTACGAAATTGGCAATTGCTCATTGGGCTGCACAAAATACCAGCCCTGATGCGGATGCCTTCTTTAAACATCAACACATTAACCGGCGTGCCAACGGCAATGGTTTTAAACCTGCAGCAACATCAGCAAATCAACCGACTTTAATTTCTATTGCTGGTTTTTGAGGGCAGAAAAGTAAAAAACAGCAGTAATGCGCTTTCCAATTACTTTTTTTAGGGTTTTATTTTCACTCGATTCAAAGAAGACTATTTTTGCTGAGCCTGTATAAAGTATCTTCAAATGTATTTTAGATGCTTCTTTTACCTTATAAAAATTTGTTTTTAAATTCCGGGCAGGCACTAATTTTTTAGTGGTAAAAGAAGCATCATTGTTTTAAAATGTAATTTTAAACAAGATATAAATTTAGACTGGATGAAGCGTATCAGCAGTATAGATGTTACCCGGGGATTGGTGATGGTGATTATGGCTTTAGATCACATGCGCGATTTTATGCACGTTACTTCCCTAAGCCAGGACCCCACAAATTTGCATACCACCACATTTGCTTTGTTCGTAACGCGATGGGTTACACATTTATGCGCGCCTGCATTTGTGTTTTTATCCGGTACTTCTGCCTATATTTCTTTTAAAAAAACCAAAGACATTGCCAAAAGCAGAAACTTCCTGCTTAGCAGAGGATTATGGCTGATCTTTCTGGAATTTTCTGTCATCAACTTTGCCTTGTGGTTTGATATCCATTTCCGAATGCTTATTATGGAAGTCATTTGTGCTATCGGTGCCGGCTTCGTTGTGCTTTCGCTCCTGCTGAAACTTCCGGCACGTATTATTGGGCTTACCGGTATAGTCATCCTGTTCGGTCATGATCTTCTGCAAAATTTGTCCTTTAAAGAAAGTCCGGTGCTGAATTTTTTCACCGCTGTGCTTTTTCATCAGGATATGTTTATGCTTACTCCCCACTTTGCTTTTATCACCGGCTATCCGCTGGTTCCCTGGCTGGGTATCCTGCTGGTAGGATTTGGTTGCGGCTCTTTATTTGAACCCCCAGTGGAAAACAGAAAAAAAATACTGCTGCAAATTGGAATTGCATCTTTGCTATTGTTCGTGCTGGTCCGCGTAATCAATATATATGGTGATCCTGTTGGATGGTCTGCGCAGCAAAGCCATTTGTTTACCTTTCTATCGTTTATCAACGTGAGCAAATATCCGCCTTCGCTGCTTTTCGGCCTGCTGATGTTAGGCATTATGTTTCTCCTGCTTGCTTTTACGGATGAGGTTAACAATAAATTCACAAAAATACTCTCCGTATATGGGAAAGTCCCTTTATTCTACTTTATCATTCATCTGTACCTGATCCATTTGCTGATGCTGGTTATGGTATTTGTTCAGGGTTTCGGCTTTGCAGATTTGCATTTTGGGCTTTTTGGCAACGGAAGGCCTGTTAAAGGATCGGGAGTAGAACTTGGGCTTATTTATTTACTTTGGATAATGGTTGTTATTGCTCTGTATCCTTTGTGTAAATGGTATGGTAAATACAAAGCAAAGCACTCGGACAACAAGTTGCTTAGGTATCTTTAACGTTTTAACAAATAAGGGATTCAAAAACCTCTAATACTTCTTTTAGCATAGAAAAATCTTAACTGGCCTGCGCGTAAAATTGCTCTACCCGGGAAATGAGGTTAAAAATATCAAAAGGTTTACTGATGAAATGATTGGCACCGGCATTGGCCGCAGTTTCTTTTCCATTCAAACAGGCAGAAACAATAATTACCGGCAGGTGTTCGGTTTCCGGGGATTCCCTTAGTTTTTTGACTATTTCGTCTCCCGTCATCAACGGCATCCACAAATCTATTATCACTAATCCGGGACGGATGTTTGCAATGGCACTAAACAAATTCGGGCTGCAACTTTCTCCAATGGCATTATATCCGTAAGATTCCAGCACAAGTACGATCATCTCAAGAATATCCTGATCGTCATCACATACAAGTATTGTTTTGTTCATCTCTTGAATTAAACAGGAAAATAAAAGCATTGGCTCTTTTACTAACCTGTAAAATACAACAAGGTTTTAACAAATTGATAACAATGGTTTTGCCGTAATTTATACAACCGTTTTTTAATGGATTAAAATAGCGGAAGCAGTTCCTTTCATCGTCTCGGTAACTTTGCCGCAATCCGGCATTTTTTTGCCATAATATGGGTTTTGGATTGTGGCAGATTCATTGAGCCAGTATTGCTTTTTCATTGGGCAATATTGACGGTAAACGGTAGGATGGGTCTTAAAACTTTTTAACAAAGCATACATTTTATCAGAAAGTGCGGCAAAATGTTCCCGCTGGTGTTCAATACTTTTTGATTCGCCAATGTGCTGGCTGTTGAAACGGAGTTTTTCTGCGGATGCAGCCCAAGCCGCTTTTTGTTTGGCATCCAATTGTGCCATGTTAACTTGCGCTATTGCATCAGCCAAAGCATTTGACTGCGTATTGGCCGCGCGGCTGTCATCGTTGACCAAAGCTTTTTCTACGCCCAAATATGCCTGTAAAACCTGGTTCATGGCAGTCATGCTGTTTTGGGCCTTGGTTTGATGAAAAGCCAAAAGCAAGATCACCAGCATAAAATATTTGAAAGTTTTCATAAGTTAGTTTTATAAAATTTGCTGTAATTTATGGTTTAATCAGAAGGATAACCGCAAAATCCTGTCAAAAAAAATTGCCAGGCAAACGTAACGTTGCCTGGCATTATGGTTCAACAGTGTTACAAACTAAAAAAAGCAGTTCATGAAACAACGAAGAAGGGTAAATTTTTACTGCATAAAAACAGCATTTATTTTTCCCAGCCTTCACCTTTTTTAGCCTGTCCGTTTTTAATATGTTCTTCTGCTTTCGCTTTTCCTAAAATGGCAGCCATATTGTTTCCGTCAGCATCTTTTCCCACCGCAATAAATCTGCCCGATTTAACATTAATAACAGGATCAACCATTGGAACATTTTTGGTTTTTGTTTTTACAGAATAAGCGGTGATACCACCTTCTGTTTCTTCTTTTTTAGCTTTTGCCATGATTTAGATTTTTGATAATTGTTTTACATTAACTCGTAAAAATACAATTTGTTTATATGAAATACCAATTTGTAAGTTAAACCTGCATATTTATTTTCCATTTTGCCAAATATAACCGCTGACCTATTATTCTGCTTCTGCCGTAAAAGTTTTAAGCTGAAACATTGCTTATTTTTAGGTGATAAAAGAAGCATGGTTTTCATTCTGTAAGAAAAACAGCAAACCCTGTTTTTGATGCTTTACAAAAGTTCTGCATAGTGGTTTTTAAATTTCAAACCAGTGTCCTTATTCAACCGGATTTGCTTGGTGTGCTGTTCGATCAGCAACAAATCAGGCAGTAAACCATGGGAATCAGCAATATTTTTTGCTTCTGACAAATCTGCATTTGCTTGTTTGTAATCGCCCAGGTTTGATTTTACATCAGCCAAAACCAGCAGCGAACTAATAATCCGGGTATAATTATTTTGCTGCCTGGAAATAGCATTGCTGCGGAGCAAGTACCATTTTGCTTCCGAAAAACGGTTTTGGCTGAAATAAAAAGCAGCCAGATGGTCAAACTCAATGCGCATGGCTCCTTGCCCGGAGCGTGCCGAACGGCGCAAGTTTTTCATGATAAAGGCTTCTTCGGCATTGATGCTGTAACGGCTTCGGCCCAAACCAGAGTTAAAGGTGTTAAAAGAAGCACTATATAATATGGGAGGGACCGGTTTGTACGGAGATGAATAAGCTGCCGTTAGCTGCGGCAAACGGTAAATTTTAGGCCGAAAGATTTTGGTGTAGAATTGGGCAGAAACGTTTAATGAAAAAAGACTGATAAAAACAGCTAAAAGTATTTTCATATAGCTTGGTTTTGATAAAAAATATCCGGTTATACCTAATGCAATAAATTAAAATAGTTATTTTAATAGAAAAATTCAAGGCCTTCATCATAGCAGGCCCAAACCATGTATGGATGTGTATCGGCATGATACATCTCGCCGTTTGCTTTGATGCCGATAACCCCTGCAAAACCGTCATACGCGTTTAGCTCTGATAATGTTTTTTCACAAGCTTCGCTCAACTTAAAACCATCCGTTACCCGGGTTACAATTTTTGCCGCTACCGCGCCGCTAACGATATCTTCGCCAACGCCGGTGCAGGAAACAGCCGCAAACGGATTGGCATAATTACCGGCAACCGTAGCCGAATCGCTAACACGGCATGGAATTTCAAAGCCTTTTCCACCGGTTGACGTTGCCGCTGCCAGATCGCCAAGGTTGTCCAACACTACGCATCCTACTGTGCCTAAACGGACAGAATTTTGCAGTTTCTGTTCATACTCTAACTTGCGCTGAAGCGTTTGCGGATTAAAATAAGGAAAATCATGTTCTCGGGCAAAATCCTTCGCACCAGTTCCGCTTAATACGCGGTCTTGTAGCGGAAGTAACTTTTCGGCCACCTGGATAGGGTTTTTTACATCTTCTATGTTCACCACGCCCGAAAAACGTTGTGTCTTTCCGTCCATTAAAGCAGCGCTCAGCCTGATCTTGCCATCACTTTGAATTTGAGAACCATAACCCGCATTAAACAAATCACAATCTTCTAACAAAGACACCGTAAAAACAGCAGTTTGTACTGCCGTATGGTTTTTTAAAAAAGAATATGCAGCTTCCGCTATCGTAGCTAAAGCTTCCTGTTTGGCTTTTTTAATTTCCTGGTTTGTGCCAGATTCGCTAAAAAACCCGCCATGGATAATCAGTTTCATATTATTTATTGCTTTCTGGTATGGTTACAGGTAAACTGGTTGCTGCTTTAGCAGCCTTGTTGATAAACAATTTATGCTGCAGAAGATCAAATTTATCATAAATAGACATCACATGCACTTTCAAGTTTTCAACAGAAACAGGATGGCCCATTTCCACATCGTAAATATTGGTTTCGATAATATTCCGGCCATCCACCACAATCGTCAATCCGGAACCAATCGCTTCCATTGTTTTTCCTTCGGTGATCAGCAATCCTGCATCTTCGCCCAACCCGATCCCTAAAATCCCTGGGTTGCTGGCTACGGCATAAAACAAACGGCCGATGCGGCCGCGTTGTACAAAATGTGTATCAATAATAACAGAATCAATAAAACCAAGGCCAGCAGTAATCTGCACTTCGCCTTTGATCATCGCATCATTGCTTTGCCCGCGGTAAATCATGTTGGCAGAAGCGGCTGCGGCACCGGCAGAAGTGCCGGCCACCAGTAACTCTTCATGCAGATACCGGTCTTTCAAAATATTCAAAAATCCTGTTCCGCCAAAAATAGAGCTCAGCCGAAGCTGGTCGCCCCCGGTAAACATCACCACATCGGCTTGTTTGATGCGTTCTAAATAATCCGGCCGGGCAGCATCTTCCCGGCTTCTGATATCCAGCACATTTACATTTTCAACATGAAGCTGGTTAAATGCTTTGATATACTCTTCTCCAACCAATTCCGGGATTTGAGAAGCTGTGGTTACCACTTCTACCGCAGAATTTTCTGTCCGTGCAGATTCTGTAATGATCCGTTTTAATATTCCATGCTCAAAAAACTGAAGATAGTCCGGTTTTTTGATATTTTCCAATTCGCTAATGTTCGTACCTAAGTCAACGGCACCACCTATAATCACTAATTTGCCTTTTGGTATGATCATCAATCAAAAATTTAAGTATTTTTCCAAAGATAACGGCACAAGCGGCTATAAGTTAAGGATAATTGCATTTTTTATTCAAAAACTTATTTACTTGCAAGTGTTTTAACTAAAAAAACGACATTAAAAGAAGCTACAGAAGCACGTATTTATGAAGATAGAAAAAATTCAGGTATTGAAAGGATCCAATATTTGGAGTACTTACCGGAAAAAGCTGATCCAGATGCTTTTGGATCTAGAAGACCTGGAAGAACGGCCAACTAATACCATTGAGGGGTTTTATGAACGAATGGAAACTTTGATTCCTTCGTTATATAATCACCGTTGTTCGCCCGGTGTTCCGGGAGGTTTTTTTTTAAGGGTAAAAGAAGGCACCTGGATGGGGCACGTAATTGAGCATATTGCCTTGGAGATACAAAGCCTTGCCGGCATGGATACCGGTTATGGCCGAACCCGGGAAACCAAAGAAAAAGGTGTTTATCACGTAGTTTTTAATTATGAAGAAGAAAAAGTAGGCGTTTACGCAGCAGAAGCAGCAGTTAAAATAGCAGAAGCTCTGATTATTGCTTTGCCTTATGACCTGGAGGAAGACATCCGCCAGTTGAAAAAAATAAGAGAACAAACCCGTTTGGGGCCAAGTACAGGTTCTGTTGTGGAGGAAGCCATTGCCCGTGATATTCCCTGGATCAGGCTCAACAATCAGTCTTTGGTGCAATTGGGTTACGGCAAAAACCAGATGCGTATCCGTGCCACCATGACGGAGCGCACCAGCAGCATTGCAGTTGACCTGGCCGGCAACAAAGAAGAAACCAAAAGATTGCTGGAAGAGCAGGCCATCCCAGTGGCTAAAGGTATCACCATAACTTCTGTTGCAGGTGTGCATGAAGCCATCCGTAAAGTAGGTTTTCCCTTGGTTTTTAAGCCCTTGGACGGCAATCACGGACGCGGCGCAACCATCAACGTAAAAACAGAGCAGGAAGCTTTGGACGCTTATGAACATGCAGCTTTGGTTTCCAAAAAAGTAATTGTAGAACGGTTTATTACCGGTTACGATTTCCGGGTTTTGGTGATTGACCATAAAATGGTTGCTGCGGCACTTCGCGTTCCGGCAAATGTTATTGGTAATGGTAAATCAACTATCAATCAGCTTATTGATGTTGAAAACAACGATTCGCGGCGTGGTTACGGGCACGAAAATGTGCTGACAGAAATTATCATTGACCGCGACCTCTTAGATTTACTACATAAAAGAAGCTATACTTTGGAAAGCGTTCCGCCCGCAGGCGAACAGGTTTTCCTGAAATCTACTGCCAATCTAAGCACCGGCGGAACCTCGGTTGATGTAACCGATATGGTGCATCCGCAGAATATTTTTTTCTGCGAACGTATTTCCAGGATCATCGGCCTTGATATTTGCGGAATAGATATTATGGCAGAAAACCTTACGCAACCGCTAACAGAAAACGGAGGTGTTGTACTGGAAGTAAATGCCGCTCCCGGTTTCCGGATGCACCTGGCACCAAGCGAAGGTTTGCCGCGAAATGTAGCCGCGGCAGTGATTGATATGCTGTATCCGTATGGTAAATCTGCCCGTATTCCCATCATCGCAGTAACGGGGACCAACGGTAAAACTACGACTACGCGCTTAATCGCCCATATTGTAAAAAACAATGGTTACCGCGTAGGTTTCACTACTTCGGATGGGATTTATGTGCAAAACACGCTGATGGTAAAAGGCGACACGACCGGTCCGGTTAGTGCAGAATTTATTTTGAAAGACCCGACGGTTGATTTTGCCGTGTTGGAAACAGCACGTGGCGGCATCCTGCGTTCGGGAATAGGTTTCGGCCAATGCGACATTGGTGTGGTCACCAACATCCAGGAAGACCATTTGGGTTTGAACGATATCCATACGCTTGATGATTTAACCAGGGTAAAAGAAGTAGTGATTAACTCGGTCAAAAAAAGCGGCTGGGCGGTAATCAATGCGGATAACGAGTATTGTGTCAGGATTGCCAAAAAAGCCAGTTGCAATGTAGTTTATTTCAGCATGGACGAAAACAACCCGATCATTGCAAACCATTGCAGCCTGGGCAATATTGCCTGTGTTTACGAAAACGGTTACATCACCATTAAAAAAGGCAGTTGGAAGATCAGGGTGCAAAAAGCAGCACAAATCCCGTTGACTTTTGGCGGCACGGTTGGTTTTATGATCCAAAATGTATTGGCTGCCACGCTTGCTGCTTTTGTTTGGGGTTTCCGCACGGAGGATATTAAAACTTCCCTCGAAACATTTATCCCTTCGGTTGCGCAAACACCTGGCCGCATGAATATTTTTCAGTTTAAGGATTTTAAAATGATGGTAGATTTTGCCCATAACCCCAATGGCTTTAACGGGATCAAAGAATTTTTAAAAACGGTAGACTCCCCGCAAAAGATAGGTTTGATTGCCGGTACAGGCGACCGGCGCGACGAAGATATCCGCGAAATAGGCCGGATTGCAGCCGAAATGTTCGATCATGTTATCCTCCGGCAGGAAAACCATTTGCGCGGCCGAAAAAAAGAAGAACTTTTAAAGCTGATGGAAGAAGGGGTTTTATCATCCGGACTAAATACAAGCTATGAAATTGCAGGCAAAGAAATGGACGTGGTACAACATGCTATCCATCTGGCCAAACCAGGTGCTTTTATTGTCGCTTTAAGCGATGTAGTGGACAATGCGATAGATGTAGTGCAAAAATATCAGGAAAAAGAAAGGGCAGGAGAAGTTATTTAACCTTGCGGCGGCTTAAATATTCATGCCATAAAAGCATCGTGGCTATTGTCCTACAAGGTTTCCAGGCTTCTGCGATTTGCAGGAGCCTTTCCTTTGAAATGTCCTTTGGCAAATCTTTTAATTTCTTCAAAGCATTTACCGCAGCTAAATCACCGATTGGGAAAATATCTGTACGGTGCAAAATAAACATCAGGTAAATGTCGGCCGTCCAGTTGCCGATGCCTTTTATTGCCGTTAGTTTTTGCCGGATTTCATCATTTGACAATTGTTCTAATTGATGCAAATTCAAATTTCCGCTGATCAAATTTTCTGCTAAATCTCTTGCATAAACAGTTTTTTGTCTGCTGAAATAACATGCTTTTAACTCTTCATCACTTAAAATCAAAAGTGTTTCCGGTGAAATTTGTATAATTTTTTCTTTCAGTTTTTGCAACGCTGATAAAGCAGAAGCCAGTGAAACCTGCTGTTCCAAAATAATATGAACCAAAGATTCAAAAGTATTCGGCCTGCTCCAAAATGGCGGATAACCGTATGCAGAAATTATAGTGCTAAAAGAAGCATCGCGGTTGGCGAGATCATTGCAAAGGGAATGGAAATTTTGTTGGGTAAAAGAAGTAATCATTTCATTACAAAAAATATAAAGGAATTAAATATGAAGGAGTTTTAGAATGATTTAATTTAGCAACCGAATAGCATAACATTTAAATGACACCAAGTTTTAACTTTGGAAATCGCCTTCAATCCATACTATTTTTACTATCATTTTCTTTGTTGATTTCCGCTTGTTCCTCACTTAAAAAAACACCGGTAAAAGAAGCATCAACAACAATCAGCAGCTTAAAATTTTTGGATGAATATGATTTGCCGTACAACCTTCAGTATAAAAATACAACTGTTGGTGGTTTATCTTCGATAGATTATGATGCAAAAAACGATTTATATTATTTGATCAGCGATGACCGTTCCGAAATTAATCCTTCACGGTTTTATACAGCTAAAATTAGCTTAAATCTAAATGAAATCAATAGTGTAAAAATGATCAACGTAGCCACATTGCTGCAACAAAATGGCCAGCCTTATCCGGATTTAAAAAAGCACACCAAGCCAACCATTGATCCAGAAGCGATGCGCTATAATCCTATAACGCAGCAATTGATCTGGAGCAGCGAAGGAGAACGTATTGTAAAAATAGGCGATACGATATTGATTGATCCTGCTGTAAATATTATTTCTACATCAGGAAAATACAGCAGCACACTTCCTTTGCCCGGTAATTTGCAAATGCATTCTTTTGAAAGCGGGCCGCGGCGAAACGGCGTTCTGGAAGGTTTGGCTTTCGCCGATAACTATAAAACACTTTATATAAGCCTGGAAGAACCTTTGTACCAGGACGGGCCGCGAGCTGATGTTACAGACGTTAACCCGCTGGTTCGTATTTTTAAGTTTGATTGGAAAAACAAGCAAAACACGGCACAATATGCGTACAAACTGGAACCAATTGCTTATCCTGCCAAACCCGAAAGCGGTTTTAAAGTGAATGGCATCCCCGATATTCTTTCTATCAATAAAAACCAATTGCTGGTTACCGAGCGCTCTTTTTCTGAGGGGCATGAAGGATGCGTCATTCGTGTTTTTCTGGCTGATTTAAGCGAGGCTGATAACGTGATTTCAAACTCTTCTTTAAGTAAAAATCCTCCGCAGCATTTGATCGGCAAAAAGCTGATTTTAAATATGGACGACCTGAAAATCTACATTGATAATGTGGAAGGCGCAACTTTTGGCCCGACTTTACCTAATGGACATCAATCGATTATATTTGTGGCAGATAACAATTTCAGCAAAACCGAGAAAACACAGTTTTTACTGTTTGAGGTGATCCCGTAAATGCCGAAATTGATATTTATAGCAGTTAAGCATACTTTCATAAAGCATGAAGCTTCATATTTTTGGTGCATCCGGAAGTGGTGTAACAACATTAGGGAAACATTTATCTCTAAATTTAAATATCCCTTATTTTGACAGTGATGGATATTTTTGGGAGAAATCGAATCCGCCTTTTACTATTAGGCGTAATCCTAGCGATAGAAATAACCTGATTAAGGCTAAACTTAATCAAAATGAGGATTGGATTATTGGTGGTTCCATTATCAATTGGGGCGAAAATGTTTTTCCTGCATTCGACTTAATTGTTTTTTTATGGATACCGGCCGAAATTAGAATTGCAAGGTTGAAGAAAAGGGAATTGGAACGTTATGGTAATATCATCAATACTGATGCGGATAGATCAAAATTGTATGAAGAATTTATTGCTTGGGCAGAAGATTACGATAATGATAGAGGTATTGCCAACAGAACATTAAAAGCACATGAACAGTGGTTAAGTAAAAGAACTTGCCCTGTTTTAGAAATGCGAGGCGATTTGACAACAGATGAACGGGCTAAACTTATTATAGACAAGCTAAAGTTACTGTATTTATCATAATCAGAATATGAAATTAGTGATTAAAGACCTTAAAATCGGACATTATAAATTACTGGCTACAATGGCCAAAGCACTTAACTTTAAAATTGTTGGGGTTGAATTAACAGAAGATGAAGAAGACGCTGCGCTTTTAGCTGCAATGGAAAAAGTAAAGGATGGCCCAATTGCTACGGAAGAAAAAGTTTTCGAGTTTGAAGCGTGGTTAAAGTCCAACAAATAACCTTGGCAAGATTTCTTCTCAGAAAAAATAGATAACAAACATTTTCCATAAACAGCTTTAATGGTAATTTTATTCCGATGAATAATTTACCTCCTTTAGCAGAACGTATGCGGCCAAAAAGCCTGGACGATTACGCTGGTCAGCAACATTTGGTTGGTCAGGGTGCGGTGTTGCGCAAAGCGATAGAATCGGGCAATATGCCGTCCATTATTTTGTGGGGGCCGCCGGGCGTTGGTAAAACTACACTAGCCAATATTGTTTCCCTGTCGTTAGATCGTCCGTTTTTTGCTTTAAGCGCGATAAATTCGGGGGTAAAAGAAGTACGCGAAGTGATTGAAAAAGCTTCGCTATTGAAAAAAGGCGGACAGCCACAACCGATCTTATTTATTGATGAGATCCATCGTTTTTCAAAATCGCAGCAGGATTCTTTATTGGGCGCAGTAGAAAAAGGAACGGTAACGCTAATTGGCGCAACAACCGAAAATCCTTCTTTTGAAGTTATTTCCGCCTTGCTGTCGCGCTGCCAGGTTTACATCTTGAAGAGTTTAACCGAGCAGGAACTCATCAGCCTGCTGGAAAAAGCACTTGCCACCGATACTGTTTTTAGCGTTAAAAAAATAACAATCGAAGAATATGAAGCTTTGATCCGGCTTTCCGGCGGCGATGCACGAAAACTGCTCAATATTTTTGAGCTTTTGGTGAATGCGTTGGATAGCGATGAAATTACCATCACCAATAAATTAGTGCTTGACCATGTGCAGCAAAACATGGCTTTGTACGATAAAGCCGGCGAGCAACATTACGATATTATTTCCGCCTTTATCAAATCTATCCGCGGCAGTGACCCAAATGCGGCGGTTTACTGGCTGGCACGAATGATTGCCGGCGGCGAAGAAGCTTCGTTTATCGCCCGACGATTATTGATTTTAGCTTCGGAAGATGTTGGAAATGCCAATCCAAACGCGTTGCTTTTAGCTAATAATTGTTTTCAGGCGGTTAACGTGATTGGCTGGCCTGAATCACGCATTATTCTTTCGCAAACGGTGGTTTACCTGGCCACTTCGCCAAAAAGTAATGCCAGTTACGAAGCGATTGGCAAAGCGCAGCAATTGGTAACGCAAACCGGCGATCTGCCCGTGCCTTTACATTTGCGCAACGCGCCAACCAAGCTGATGAAAAATATTGGCTACGGCAAAGAATACCAGTATGCCCATGCTTTTGAAGGTAACTTTACCGATCAGGAATATTTGCCGGAAACCATCAGCGGAACAAAGTTGTATGAGCCGGGTAAAAATCCGGCAGAAGCTAAAGCGCAGGAACGTTTAAAAGGGTTGTGGAAAGGAAAGTATGGGTATTAAATTTGAATATATTCTTCAGTTCTGATATAATTGATGTTCAATTTTATATTAAGTTTGTTATGTAATCATTATTTGGAATGAGAGTTATATTAGAAAACTTCAATGAAAAGCATATCGGGCTTTTAAAAGAAATGGCTGATATTTTAAACTTTAAGTTTAAAAAGCTTGATAATTCTTCACCCGATGCACTGCCTACGGATTCTGCTATTTTTGAATCGGAAGAAAAAGAAATGACAGTATTTTCCATGCAGGCATCAAAACAATCACTGGCAGAAATGTGGGATAAAGAAGATGATCAATATTGGAATTCTTATCTGTAAAAACAGTATTATATTATGCAATATAATCAGGGGATGTTGTGCTGCTGCCTTTTCCATTTACCGATCAGCAAGGATTTAAAGTAAGGCCAGGAATTGTAGTTTCTAATTCTTTGGTTAATCATACATCGAAAGATGTGATTATCGTTCAGCTCACTACTCAAAACCCCATTAACAGCACTTTATCTGTCGAGATAAACAATACTCACGTATCTCTCTCTTTTAAACCGCCTCATAATACCCAATACGTTTATTGTAAAAAGGTATTAGTAATAGATAGCAATTTGATCATCAAAAAAATTACAGCTATTAAAGATAATTTTAAACCGGAAGAGATATTAGGAACAATAAAGTCTGTTTTTGACAGAGAATATTAATTTCTTGCAGTACGTTTGGTAAAAGCTTATTTTGTCATCTTAAAATCAAGGCATGATCCGCATTTTCTTTCAGCACGAACTCAAATCTTTTTTCCGTACGGTAGGTGCAGGAAAAAGCATAGCCATAAAAGTAATCATGGGTATTTTAATTTTATACCTGTTGCTCAACGTGCTGGCACTTGCTTTTTTTATGGACAAGATTCTGGAAGAAGTTTTTCCGAACGAAGACCTGATCGCCTCTTTCTGTAAAATTATCCTGTATTATTTCCTGTTCGATCTGCTGTGGCGCTTTCAATTACAGGAATTGCCCACTTTACAAGTGCAGCCTTATTTGCACCTGCGCATCAAAAAAAATAAAATTGTACAATATTTATCGTTCGCTTCGCTGCTTTCCTTTTTCAATTTGTGGCCGGTATTGCTGTTTTTACCCTTCATTTTTAAAGTGGTTTGGGTTGATGCCGGGCATTTAACTGCGCTATTATTCCTTGCGGCAATATTGGGCTTCACCATTTTCAACAACTATTTAAGCCTGTTTATCAAGCGCAAAGCAAACCTGAACGGCTGGGTTTACATTGGTTTTGCTTTATTTTTAGTGTTAATCACTACAGCAGATTTTTCCTGGCATCTATACTCCGTCCGCAACTTGTCTTTCGCGTTTTTTAATGGCTTAGTCCATCATTTCTGGTTAGTGTTTGTGCCGGTACTTTTAGCCTTGCTGATGTATTTCCTCAATTTCAGCTACCTGAAAAATAACTTGTATTTGGAAGAGTTGGGTTCCAAGAAAACTACCTATAAAAGCAGTACCGATATTCCGTTCTTCAATCGTTTTGGTAAAATCGGCGACTTGGTTTCCAATGAAATCAAACTTATTTTGCGTAATAAAAGAAGCAGGTCAGCTATTATCATGACGGGTGCCTTCTTGTTCTACGGCTTGTTGTTTTATACCAATCCGCATTACGGCAAAGGCATGAAACTTTTTTGCGGAACTTTTATGACTGGCCTTTTTATCATCAATTACGGCCAGTTCATGTTTAGCTGGCAAGGTTCTCATTTTGATGGGATACTGATCAGTAAAATTAGTTTTCGGGATTTTTTAAAAGCGAAATTCCTGCTTTTTACTACTGTTTCTACACTGGCTTTTCTGTTGACGCTGCCTTATGTTTACTTCGGCTGGCATGTCATCTTCGTTCATTTTGTAATGTATTTGTGGAATATCGGCGTAAATACCGTGATCGTACTCTTTTTTGCCAACCGGAATTACCGGCGTATCGATCTTTCAAAAGGTGCTTCTTTTAACTGGGAAGGCGTTGGTGCCACGCAATTGTTGATGGGTTTGCCAATTTTGCTGGCACCTTATATTATCTATTGGCCAAGCTCCTGGTTGGGTTATCCGGATGCCGGTTTAATTTTGCTGGGCATCACCGGGACCGTTTTTGTGTTGACCAGAAATTACTGGATCAAACAGTTACAAGCTGATTTTGAAGAGAAAAAATATACCATTGCCGAAGGCTTTAGAAACAAATAATGATGATCGAAATTAAAAACTTAACAAAGTCTTATGCAGGAGTAACAGTTGTAAATATCCCGCATTTAAATATCCGCCAAGGTGAAACCGTTGGTTTGGTTGGCAACAACGGTGCCGGAAAAACAACGCTTTTTCGTATGATTTTGGATTTGATCCGGCCGGAAAGCGGCGAAGTTTTATCCAACGGAAAAAACGTGATGCACGATGAGCAATGGAAAGATTACACGGCTTCTTACTTAGACGAAGGTTTCTTGATCGATTATCTCACGCCGGAAGAATATTTTTATTTTATTGGAAGTTTGCATAATGAAAACAAGGTTTATGTAGATGAAAAACTGATTGGTTTAACTGATTTTTTTAACGGGGAAATCCTTCAAAAAGGCAAATACATCCGCGATCTTTCCAAAGGAAACCAATGTAAAGTTGGCGTGGCGGCCTGTCTCCTCCAAAACCCGAAAATCTTAATGCTGGACGAACCTTTTGCCAATATCGATCCAACTACACAGATCCGGTTAAAAAACCTACTCAAAGATTTAGGGCATAAAAACAGCATGACGACAATAATTTCCAGTCATGACTTAAACCACATAACCGATGTTTGCCAGCGTATTTTGTTGATGGAAAAAGGACAGATCATTAAGGATATTCAAACCGGTTCCAATACTTTGGAAGAGCTGGAGAGTTACTTTTCGGTGTAATTTTTGAGCATGGTCGAGATTAGAAATGCTACAGTTGAAGATGCGGCAATGCTTCGTTTACTGGCAGAAAAAATATGGTGGCCAACATACACTTCTATTTTAGAAGAAGAGCAAATCCGGTTTATGCTGGATATGATTTATGCGGAAGAAAAGCTTCGGCAGCAAATTAAAACTGGTGAACAAAGCTTTTTGATTTTGCTGGAAAATGAAGTTCCCATAGGTTTTGCCGCTTTTTCTGTGGATATTGAAAATCAGGGAATTTTAACGCTGGAAAAAATTTACTGTCTGCCCGAAACGCAGGGAAAAGGTTATGGCAAACTATTGATTTCAACAGTTGAAAACAAAGCGCGAGAAGCAGGAAAAAGTATTTTAAAACTCTATGTTCATCGGCAAAACAAAACCAGGAATTTTTATGAAAAGTTGGATTTTAAGGTGGTAAAAGAAGTAAACCGGCCTTTGGGTAAATATATGTTAACGGATTTTATGATGCAAAAGGAGTTGTGAATGCTCATCATGATAAACCATGAAAAAATAATTGTAACTTAAAAAACCATGAATGAAGTATTCTTTTTTAGTGGAAGAAGCATTAGAAGGCGGTTATACGGCTAAAGCTTTGGGCGAATCAATTTTTACTGAAGGCGAAATTATGGAAGAACTGCGGGCAAATATTATCGAAGCAGTGCATTGTCATTATGAAGAAGATAATTTACCTAAAATTATAGGCCTGCATCTTGTAAAAGAAGAAGTTTAGTAATAACTTCCATGATTTTCCTCACATCAATCTTTTGCATAAGCTTTCACCACCTGCCGGGAAGTTCCCAAACCATCAATCCCCATTTCAAGCACGTCGCCAGGTTTTAAATAGACCGGCGGATCAAAGCCTAAACCAACGCCGGCAGGTGTCCCGGTAGAGATGATGTCGCCGGGCAGCAAAGTCATAAACTGGCTGAGGTAAGAAACCAGCTTCGGGATGCCAAAAATCAGGTCGTTTGTATTGCCGTCCTGCATTATTTCGCCATTCAGTTTCAGCCATAAACGAAGCTGATGCACGTCTTCAATTTCATCTATGGTTACCAGGAACGGACCAAGCGGCGCAAATGTATCGCAGCCCTTGCCTTTGTCCCAGGTGCCGCCGCGTTCCAATTGAAATTCGCGTTCCGAAACATCGTTGAGCAGGCAATATCCGGCTACATAATCCATCGCTTCTTCCTCGCTTACATAACTTGCTTTTTTGCCGATCACCAAAGCCAATTCTACCTCCCAGTCTGTTTTTACAGAATTTTTTGGGAGGATTAAATCATCATTCGGACCAACCAAAGCACTAGTGGATTTGAAGAACAAAATCGGTTCTTCCAGGATTTTGGCATTCGTTTCCCGTGCGTGTTTGGCATAATTCAACCCGATACAAACTATTTTGGAAGGTCGCGCAACCGGAGGGCCCAAACGCTCCAAACCTGAAACTTCAATCAAACGGCCTTGATTGGCTTTTACAAATTCTTCCAGGCGTGCCAGGCCGTTGTCTTCAAAAAACCGTTCGTCATAATCGCCGCCGTAAGCAGAAGTATCGTAGCGGATGCCATCCACAATAACCCCGATTTTTTCTTTTCCGGCATCGCCGTATCGTATTAATTTCATAAAGTAAATTTTTAGGTGGTAAAAGAAGCATACTCCTTTTACCACTGTTTTTTTGATTTGATAAAAGCTTAGCTTTTTTCTTCCCAAATGCTGCAAAGATGCAAAATAGTATCTACCGCTTTTTGCATATCCTGCACCGAAACCCATTCCTGCCGACTATGGAAAGCGTGCTCGCCGGCAAAAATATTAGGGCAGGGCAAACCCATAAACGACAAACGCGAACCATCTGTGCCGCCCCTGATGCTGCGCAACCTTGGGTTCAAGCCTGCCCTTCGGATTGCTTCCATACCATAATCGATCACTTGCTGGTGCTTATCGAGCACCTGCTTCATGTTGCGGTACTGCTCATGGATTTTAAGGGTAAAAGAAGCATGCGGAAAATCTTTCAGTACGCTTTCGGTTACCTGCCGGATCACTGTTGCGTGGTGTTGCAGCTTTTTGTCATCAAAATCCCGGATGATAAAGTCGATAACCGCTTGTTCTACATGGCCGCTGATGCAGACCGGATGGATAAACCCTTCTTTTGCAGCGGTCTTTTCAGGAGAAAGTTTGGCCGGCAGTTCAGTCAGGATTTTTCCTGCGATTTTGATGGCACTTTCCATTTTGCCTTTGGCAAAGCCGGGATGCGAACTGATGCCTGTGATAATCAATTGTGCTCCATCCGCAGAAAAAGTTTCGTTTTCAATCGTGCCTGCTGATTCGCCGTCTATCGTATAGCCAAAATCAGCCGCTAATTTCCCCAAATCCACCTTGTCCATGCCGCGCCCTATCTCTTCGTCCGGGGTAAATAAAACCCTGATCGCGCCATGTTTGATTTCAGGATGGTCCATCAACTGCCGGCAAGCATCCGTAATGGCCGCCGCCCCGGCTTTGTTGTCCGCGCCCAGCAAAGTAGTTCCGCTTGCCGTAATCACATCGTTCCCTATCTGGTGCCGCAAATCATTATGGTCTTCCAATTGAATAACTACTGACGGGTCATCGGGCAAAACCAAATCCTGACCCTGATAGTTGGCATGGACAATCGGTTTTACGTTTTCTCCGCTACAATCGGGTGAAGTATCCATGTGGGCACAAAAACAGATGACAGGCACTGCTTTCTTTGTATTGGCAGGCACGGTAGCATAAACATAGCCGTATTCATCCAGGTGCACATCTTGCAGGCCAATTTCTAGTAGTTCGGCCACTAATAATTGGCCTAAATTTTTTTGTTTTTGGCTAGAAGGTGTAGTCTTGGAACCGGAATCTGATTGAGTATCAATCGTTACATATTTCAGAAATCTATTTTGTACCGTGTACTGCAACATAAGCGGGCTATTCATCGTTAAACATTTTTGATAATAAGTTAATAATTCTATTTTTGGAAGTAGCGTTCTTCAAAAATAAACGATTGTATGTTATCCGGTCTGATCATTAAAAAATATAATCTCTTGAAAAAGATCCCATTGTTAATCGCTTTAATAGCAATCAGTTTATCCGTTTCTGCCCAAATCGGTTATAATTATGATCAGTTTAGTTTAGGTTTAGGCGTCAGCAGCGTCAAGATCCATGGCGATCTGAACAAAGCTTATGCTCAAACAGCTTTAAATGTCAACTTAAATTATCATTTTACGCCTTTTGTTACTTTTAGTACCGAGGCCCAGTTTGGTAAGTTGGGCAGTGCCAATGCAGACACTTCCAAAGCGTATTACGGAGAACAATCAACCAATAAATACGCCGCCATTATTTTTCATGCTGATGTACAATTGGGCGAGTTTATTAATTATAATGATGACTTCAGCTCGATACCTATCCTGACTAAAATCCTGAACGGCGCCAAAAATATTTATGTAGGAACCGGTGCCGGTGTTATTTTTAACAATATGCAATATATCAATCGTGTTGATTATCACGACCCGAACGTTACCCTGGCCGGCTTGGATAAAAGTAATGAACTGATTATTCCGGTACGGATTGGCTACGAATACAAAATATACAACGCTTACGACGAACCGCAAATCCGGATAGATTTGGGCTACCAGGCCAATTATTCTTTTGGCGATAACATGGACGGCTTTAAGTCGGGCAAGTCTTCCGACTGGTATTCCCAAATCACCTTTGGGATCAAAGTAGGCATCGGCGGCGTTACTTCTTACCGAAAACAAATCCACGTTGGGGCTTTTTAATTGAAAAGAAAGTATATAAATTTATTCGATAAACCTAATAGTGTTTTCTTTAAATAATATTCTTGAAAAAAAGTACCTTTCTAATTGTAATACTTCTTTTATGCAATAAAATCTTATCTGCACAAAGCAGTTATAATTTTACCGGATACAGCATAGGGGCAGGTGGCGGCATAGCCCGTGCAGATGCCGACCTTGCACAGCATATCAGCAAAAGTGCTTTCTTCGTCAACTTCAACTACAATTATAGTCCTTTTACAACCTTTACAGCCGAAGTGCAGGCCGGCAATTTGGCTGGTGGAAACCCGAAAACTGATAAAGACACGCGCGCTTTTGTCAACAGCTTTCAAGCCATTCTTTTTTATGCTGATTTTCAGGCCGGAGAGATTATTGATTATGACAACCGCCCTGTTTTAAACGTCATCAAAAATTTTTATGCCGGGACTGGTTTTGGGGTCATCCATAACCATATGACTTTTATTCAGCGCAACAGTATTATTGATCCCAGCTACGTTTTCCCCGGCCAGAATGCCAGTACAGAACTGATGCTTCCGTTAAGGATAGGGTACGAATTCAAATTTTACAATCAATATCTGGAGCCATTTGTTCGTTTAAGCGTTGGTTATCAAATGAACTGGGTTTATGGTGAAGGCCTAGATGGCTATAATGATCCGCCTGATGCTTTTAAAAACCGCCATGTTGACCGGTATTCGCTGACTAACCTCTGCTTAAAATATAGTTTTGGAAACCCGGTATCGTATAAAAAACCGATCCGCAGATTTTAAACAGTTATGAACATAGAATCGGTACGTGACCATTGTTTGCAAAAGCCCGGTGCGGCAGAAACGATGCCTTTCGGAGATGATACGTTGGTTTTTAAAGCAGGCGAAAAAATATTTTTGCTGATAAGCCTGAAAGAACCCAACCGGTTTAATGTAAAATGCGATCCTGGCCTGGCGATAGAACTGCGTGAAAGTTACAGCGAAGTACAGCCCGGTTTCCACATGAACAAAACGCATTGGAACACCGTTTATTTTGATGGCAGCCTGACCGAAAAGCAATTGCTGGAAATGATCGACCATTCTTATCGGTTGATTGTAAGCAGCCTGCCAAAGAAATTGCAGCAAAACTTGCAATAAAAAAAGGTCGGTAAAAGAAGCATCCTGCTAATTCTTTTCTATCTTTTCAGCATGAAATTTTCCCTGCACTTTTTTTGTTTGATGCTGGTCTTCATTTCTGCAAAAGCACAATTAACGCCTTTTGAAAAAGACCCGCAGAAAAACACAACGGCTACTTATCCCCAAATTGTCAGTTATTACCAGCATCTGGACAAGCAATACGATCAGTTAAAAGTTTATAACGTCGGCACAACCGATATTGGCAAACCACTGCAACTCATCGTGCTTTCGAAAGATAAAGTTTTTGATCCGGCTTTGATCAGAAAGCAAAACAAAAGGGTCATCCTGATCAATAACGGCATTCATCCAGGAGAGCCTGAAGGGATTGATGCAAGCATGTTGCTGGTCCGCGACCTGCTTCAAAAGAACCAATTGCCGGCCAATGTGGTCATTTGTTTGATCGCTGTTTATAACATTGACGGTTGTTTGAACCGGGGACTTTCGCGCATAAACCAAAATGGGCCAGTAGCTTACGGTTTCCGCGGAAACTACCGCAACCTGGATTTGAACCGTGATTTTATCAAAGCAGATTCTAAAAACGCATTGGCTTTTATGCAGATTTTAACTACCTGGCAGCCGGATGTTTTCCTGGACAACCACACCAGCGACGGTGCAGATTATCAATACGTCATGACTTTGATCGAAACACAGCACAATAAACAAAACCTGGCTGATTATACCAGCAAAACGTTAACGCCTGAACTGTTTTTAAGGATGCAAAAAAGCGGTTTCGAGATGACGCCTTACATTGAATCGGAAGGTGCAACACCGGATTCCGGAATTGTTGGTTTCTTGGAAACGCCGCGTTATTCATCCGGTTTTACGGGGCAGCGCAACATTATCAGCTACATGACCGAAACGCACATGCTGAAAACGTTTGCGCCCCGCGTAATTTCGATGTATAATTTTATGCAGCACCTGATTGATATTGTGCAGCGTGACGCTTCTTTTATCGGCAAAATAAAAGAACAAGCGGATGATCAAACCAAAACCCAGAAAAGCTTTGCCTTGAATTGGGAATTGGATAAAAGCAGTTTCGATACCATCTCTTTCAAAGGTTTTACTGCTGGCTACAAACCGAGCGAAGTTAGTGGGTTGCCGCGTTTATTTTATGATCGAACTAAGCCTTTCACCAAAAATATCCGCTATTACAATACTTACAAAGCAACTGTTTTTGCAGATAAACCAACGGCTTACCTTATTCCGCAAGCTTGGGGAAAAGTAATTGATTTGATGGAAAGGAACGGTGTAAAAATCCATCACTTAAAAACCGATACCACTTTATTGGTACAAACTTATTTTATTGCAGATTACAAAACGCCAACCCACCCATTTGAAAGCCATTACCTGCACAACAACGTAAAAGTATCGGTAAAAGAAGCATCGATCAAATTTTACCAGGGCGATGCGGTTGTTTATACCGATCAGGCTTTAAACCGTTATATTGTGGAAACGCTGGAGCCGCAAGGCGTGGATTCATTTTTTGCCTGGAACTTTTTTGATTCCATCCTCGGCCAAAAAGAATATTTTTCGGATTATGTTTTTGAGGATGTTGCTGCCGGTTTATTAAAAAAAGACCCGGAACTGAAAAAGAAATTGGAAGCCGAAAAAGCAAAAAATCCTGATCTGTCAAAAAGTGCAACATTACAGCTTAACTTTATTTATAAAAATTCCGCTTACTTTGAGCCAACTTTTATGCGTTATCCTGTTGGCCGGCTAATTGCTCCGGCTCAGCTAAATTTAAACTAACAATATGCTCGAATATATTTATGCAACGCCGGTAGCTTCTGCTATTTTCGTCATTACGCTATTGACCAGCTTACTGGCTTTTTCCAATCCGGAGATTTATGAAAAGCTGATTTTAAGTCCGTTCCAGGTTTACCGGAAACAAAATGTTTACACGCTTTTTACGAGCGGACTGATCCACAAAGACTGGCAGCATTTGTTTTTCAACATGCTTTCCTATTATTTTTTTGCTTTTAATTTGGAGCGGATTATCGGACACTGGCAGTTTGCGGTTTTATACATCGTAAGCCTGGTTTTAAGCGATTTGCCAACAGTTATGAAGCACCGGGAAGATTTCTGGTACCGGACTTTGGGTGCTTCCGGTGCTATTTCGGCAGTCGTTTTTAGCTTTATTATGTTTGATCCAATGACGAAAATGATGATCCTGCCGTTGCCAATCCCTATTCCGGCAATTGTATTTGGTGGTTTATACTTGGTTTATTGCGTTTATGCTTCCCGCCAGCAATCTAACACGATTAACCATGATGCGCATTTTTATGGTGCTTTAAACGGCATTATCATCACGATTATTTTGTATCCGGATGTAGTCCCTTATTTTTTAGGAAAGCTGGGCTTGCGTTGAAATAAGCTGATGCTTCTTTTATCAACACAAAAATCTTATTGCAAATTTGACGGGTGAGTTTTATGATGGTAAAAGAAGCATCGGCTTGAAAACAAAAAACCCTGCACGAGTGCAAGGGTTTTTTTAACTAAAACTTGCTTTTACTGTTGCTTGCTTTTTGGTGAAAGATCAAAAGGTACTACAACTTTAAAGCTGATATTGCGGCCCATGTTAAAAATACCGCGTTGTACGCCCGGGGCAGTTACGGCGTTGTCAAAGTATTTTAACCGGCTCATGTTCGATTGATAATTTACATTGGCCAGGTTGGTTCCTTCGATAAACAATTTTATGATGGATTGTCCAGCTTGATTTACAAGATCGCCGCCCAAACCAGCACTTAGTAAATTATAACCTGCCGTATAGGTTTCTGTGCCATAAGCCGAGAAGAAGCGGTTTTGGGCATCGTAATGGTCAAACCCAACAAAGGCATAGAGATTTTTAAATTTAGAGAAGCCTTTGCTAAATGTTCCCCGTAGTTCCGAACGAGTGTGCAATGGCGGTATAAACGGCAGGTATTTTAAACTGTCGGCTACATTTCCGCCGTTCCCTAAATTTTGGCCATAAGTTAAAGAAAGGCTGTTTTGAAAATGCAACCAGGGCAAAGGATGGATATCTAAACTCACTTCGCCGCCATTGATACGTGCTTTGCTTTGTACATAAGTAAATATGGAATACAAAGGAAATGCAGGATTAACAGCAGGCGTGCCATCTGGGTTTAATTGTTGCTGCTGGAAAATATAATTCTGGATATTGTTGTTAAAAAGCTCAACACTTGCAGAAAGGCCCGGCAAAGTAAGGAAAGCACCAATATCTTCCTGAACACTGAATTCAGGCTTAAAGTTGCTGTTGCCAACGTGATAAATTTGTGAGCCGGGATCAGGCCCGTTGGCAGACAGTTCCGCAATGCTTGGTGCCCTGAAACCTCTTGCAATATTTGCCTTTATCAAAAAGGCCTGAGAGAAGTTGTAGGAACCGCCAAAACTCCCGGAAACCCCGGAAAATGTTTTATTTAAGGCAGTAAACTGTGAAATCACATTTGGGGTGGTAGTAGGATTGCTACCGGTATATAACTCGGGAAACTTTCCGCTTGCAGTATCAATATAGGCAGCCTGGCCGGTAAATGACCTGCTGTCGTATCTTATCCCTCCTGACAGGTCTAATTTTCCAAAGCTTTTTTTGATAATGGCAAAAGGGCCGACATCAAACTGGTGATAAGCTGGGATCGGAAAAGCAGTAGCGCCGCCAATGGTATTGTTCTGATACTGGCCATTGACACCAACAGTGGTCTCATAACCATTTGCAAATGTATAATTGTACTTAACATCATAAGTATAAGTACTTAAATGCAAGTTCAATCCGGCAATGTCCGTAGCTTCCGGGTGCGTGTATTCCCTTCGGTGACTAAACTGGTAACCTAAATTAACAATCAGGTTTCCGTTTCCTATAATAAAATTGCTGTTGTCGTAAATGCGATAAAGCTGTACATGCTGATGTAAAGCAGGAATGGCATAAGAGTTTAATTCTGATGGCGATACAATAGGGCGAAACAAATCAGCCTCTGTAATTTGCTTGGTGAATTGACGGGAAACCGAATCACGGCTGCCATTAGGAATATCTTGCAGATCGTCATACAAAGAAGCATTCAGGTACGAATAGCCCCAGGATTTATTTAAGCCTACCATTGCCCTGGCATCTTTCTCTTTAAAACCAGTAGCATATACGCGCCCGTCATGCTGGTTTTGGTAGTCTTTACCTTCTTTGGCAGAAATGATTGTTCCCCAAACCAGTCCGTTCTGATTGCCATATAATCGGAACGACCCGTTTAACAATCCCTGGTTTGTTCCATAAATCCCCTGGACAGAACCTAAAATCTTACCTTCCGAAACCGGGGCAGGGGAAATCAGGTTAACTACGCCGCCAATAGCATCAGAGCCATAAGTTAAACTAGCCGGCCCTTTGATCACTTCTATCCGGTCAATCGAGTTTTGGTCCACTTCAATTCCATGTTCATCGCCCCATTGCTGCCCTTCCTGGCGTATCCCGTCCTGTAAAGTTACTACCCGGTTGTAGCCTAAGCCATGTATAAATGGTTTTGATACATTCGGGCCGGTTGTAACGGCACTGATGCCCGGCAAATTGGCGATTTCATCAATCACGTTGCCCGAAGCAGACCGCTGATCCAAATAAGTTTTGCCTACGGCAACCATCGGTACTGGGTTTCTTTTTATTTCTGTGGCCTTGCTTACACCCGTAACAACAACTTCGCCGGATTCAATAGCAGAAACCTGTAACTGAATATTTAATGTGCTTGTTTTTGTGAAATCTACCTTTTGTGTAACTGTAGAATAACCCAAATAGCTTACCTGGACTAAATAAATCCCTTTTGGTACGTGGTTCAATACGTATTCGCCTTTGGCATTGGTAGAAGTCCCATTCTTTAAATCAGGGATACTTACAGAAGCACCAAAAATAGGTTTGCCGTCTGCTTTATCGGTTATCGTACCGGATAAGGTCCCTATGGCTACATCATCCGCAAACATTTTTCTGGCAGCATTGGCAACGGTTGTAAAGCTTATCAATGCCAGTAATAAGCAGCTAAATATTTTTAATTTCATGTAAAAGAGAATTCTTTAGGTAAAGTTTAATTAATAATAATTGCCCGGCAGGTATTGGCCGGAATTTTAAAAAATCAAACTAAAACCGGCGGCGACAAGCCATCGGCATGAACCAAAGTATTTCCTTTATAACGATGCTGCGGGGCGTAAAAAACAATTTTAACAGAAGCAATGATTAGCCCGAAGCTGAAGGGCTGTATCAAACCCATAGGCACATGGTGCATCTGATCGCAGAAATTACATTTTTCCTGAACGGTCTGGTGCTGGTCTGAATGTTTTTTTTGAACTATGGAAGCATTGTATTTTGAATGATGCTGATGCGCATAAACAATCACTTGGCCTGCTGCAAAAAAGAGCAGCAGCAGCCAGGATAAAAGGATATGTGCTTTGCGTTTATTCAAAATGCTTTTTGGTTGATGTTATGTTTGTACAAATATCTTTTTTTCTGAATGTTATTTATCAAATTTATATCGAAAACGACATTTTACCATAGCTTCTTCTACCAAAACCATTAATAATGCTGTAACAATATAATGACAGCTAATAACATACTGTTTTTAGCAGGTAAAAATTGGTGCCGGACTGAATACTTCAACCCTTATATTTGCTGATATGACTGCATCTGAAACAAACACCAAATGGGCCGCTTTGCAGGAACGGATTGCTGCAGATTTTGATTCTGATGTGCCCGACATCAAAGTGATGCTTTTCCTGATCGGTGTGCAGGAGTTGGGCAAAGGCCCGCAAAAATTCAGCAAGCGGCAAAAGGAAGAACTGATGCACATTGCCACCTGCAAATTGTTTAGCCAACTGGGTTTTTACGAGCTGGAAGGATTGGACCAGGATGGCTGGCCGCATTGGAAATTGGTAAAAACAATACCCAATTATACCTTGATGGAGCAGGAAATGGTGATGAAATCCTTGGTGATCAGTTATTTTGAGGAGGAGGAATGAAGAGCTGTCAGCAGTCAGCTATTAGCTTTCGGCAATGAACCACGAACTATCAACTATGCCCTAATCCTACCAATGCTTCTTTTACCATGAAAAAACTTGTACCTGCTTTTATTTTACTACTCGTTACTTTTAACGTTTTTGCCAAATCCCCTAAAAATCAATATGTCCGCATCAAAACCAGTTATGGCGAGTGTATCATCAGGTTGTACAACGAAACACCGAAACACCGCGATAACTTCATCAAACTGACCAAACAAGGTTTTTATAACGGAACACTGTTCCACCGGGTGATCCAGGATTTTATGGTCCAGGGCGGCGACCCGGCATCTAAGAAAGCCAAACCCGGAGAAGCTTTAGGAGATGGCGATGTTGGTTATACCATTGATGCCGAATTTCGCGATAGCTTGTTCCACAAAAAAGGCGTGATTGCTGCTGCACGTGATGATAATCCGAAGAAAGCATCCAGCGGCTGCCAGTTTTACTTGGTGGAAGGAAAACGTTTTACCGATGAAGATCTGGATAAATTGGAACAAACGCGTTTAAAAGGACGAAAAATTCCACCAGCACAACGCGAATGGTATAAATCAGTTGGCGGCGTGCCGCACCTCGATCAAAATTATACGGTTTATGGTGAGATTGTTTCCGGTTTGGATATGGTTGACCGTATCGCTGCCGTAAAAAAAGATGCAAAAAACCGGCCGCTGCAAGATGTGCTTATGACGGTTAGTTTATTGAAGAAAAAAGAATGCAAACGGCTGGATAAGATTTTGAGTATTTAGCTTTTAGCAATCGGCTTTCAGCTTTTGCCTTTCTACCTTTAACCTTTTTCCTCACACCTCAATCCCCCAAACCTCACACCTCTCTTATGAAAATCATCACCTACAATGTCAACGGAATCCGCTCGGCCATCAGCAAAAACTGGCTTTCCTGGTTGCAGGCTACTGATGCTGATGTGATTTGTTTGCAGGAAATAAAAGCCACGCCCGATG
>JAABUS010002076.1_pt1 | contig 39672 bp, 32 predicted proteins | sample 5560161 | NCBI WGS metagenome assembly JAABUS01 (sample SAMN10711885, study PRJNA513376) | rock metagenome | isolation source: Antarctica rocks | place: Antarctica: Victoria Land, Trio Nunatak nord | collected 2016-01-04
CCGTGGGCGGACTTCTTCGTGATCTGCTCGGGTGAGAACGAGCGCCAGCTCCGGGCGATCACCCGGGAGATCCTCGACGAGATCGAGGAGGCTGGCCACGTCCCCCGGCGGACCGAGGGGAACGAGCTCTCGGGCTGGACGCTGCTGGACTATGGTGACGTCGTCGTCCACATCTTCGATACCGAGCAGCGGGCCTTCTACCGCCTCGAGGACCGCTGGGCCGCCGGAACGACTGTCCTGTCGATCGAGTAACCCCCGGAACCGGACGCGCCACAAGGAGACACGGGCGAGCATGGCAGGAAAGAGCGTCAACCTCCAGCCGGGTACGGATCTGAATCTGGCCGGCTACCCCCCGACCGGGACGCCACGACCGGTCCTGCCGTTCCTGGTCGGGGCGCTGGTCGGCGGCGTCGCCGGGACGGTCCTCGGCTCGCTCGTGGCCGGTCTGCTCGGGGACGCGATCTCGGGACTGTTCCGCAGCGTCTCCCGGAAGGTCAACCCGAACGACCAGCCGCCATTCGACCTGCTGCTGCAATAGTCGTCGCGAGAATGAAACAACGGCGTGGCCAGTGGGTCACGCCGTTGTCGCGCAAGCCAGATCGGGGAGTCATCCATGCGGGTACTGGTCACGGGAGCGGCCGGCTATATCGGCAGCGTGGCGGTGGAAAAGCTGCTCGACGCTGGCCATGAAGTCGTCGGGGCCGACAGTCTCTGGCGCGGGCACCGGCTGGCCGTCGACGGGCGGGCCGAGTTCCGGCAGGTCGACCTGAGGGTCGCTTCGCAGGTCTCGGATCTGATGGGCGAGGTCCGGCCGGACGCGGTGATGAACTTCGCCGCCGCGACGCTGGTGCCCGAGTCGGTCGTCCGGCCGCGAGACTACTTCGCCGCCAACGTGGTTGGGGGGCACAACCTGCTCTCGGCGATGCAGGACCATGATGTCCGCCTGTTCGTCTTTTCCTCCACGGCCGCGGTCTACGGAGAACCGGAGGTCGTGCCGATCCCGGAGACCTCGCCGCTCCAGCCGATCAACCCCTACGGCCGCTCCAAGCTGATGGTCGAGCAGATGCTGCCAGCCCACGCCGGTGCCTGGGGACTCGGCTACGCCTGCCTCCGGTACTTCAACGTCGCGGGTGCCACGGCCGCCCACGGCGAGGACCATGATCCGGAGACGCACCTCATCCCGACGGCGCTCTTCTCGGCGATGGGCCGCCGGCCGGTCTTCGGGCTCTACGGGACCGACTACCCTACGCCAGACGGTTCCTGCATTCGGGATTATGTCCACGTCGAAGATCTGATCGATGCCCATGTCCTCGCCCTCGATGCGCTTGCCGGAAGTGACGCGCCGCTCGGCCCGTTCAACCTCGGCAGCAAGGGCGGCTTCTCCGTTCGGGAGGTCGTCGACGCCGTCCAGCGGGTCACCGGCTTGGCGGTCCCGCTCGAGGAACAGCCACGCCGGGCCGGCGACCCCGCCGTCCTGATCGCCGACAGCACCCGCGCCCGCGAGTTCCTTGGCTGGCAACCCTTCCGTTCGACGCTGGACGAGATGGTGGCCAGCGCCTGGGAGTGGTTCAAGGCCCGTCCGAGGGGCTACGAGGGCTGATAGCGGACTCATCCGGCTGACAACGGCCCGGACTCAACGTCAACAAGGTTGCCGCGGCGTTCCGTTCGTAGGGGCGAAGTTCACGAGCCCGGCCGCCGCAGCGGCCTTCGCCCCGCAAGGCGATAACGGTCCTCGGCACCGACATGTCACCTTGAAACTGGACGATCGCGACCAGACCCCTCCCCAACCCCTCCCCACTGCGGTAGAGAGGGGCCTTCGATTCGGCCGCGTGCGTTCGTAGGGGCGATCCCTTGAGGTCGCCCGGCCGCGGCAGCGGCCCTCGCCGCCAAGCGAGACAGTGTTCGAAACAGACTCTTCATCGGAGACCGCCGGGTTCCGCGGCACCTGCACCGCTGCGCGGTCTGGTGCTTGGCGGCGTGGCAGCGAAGCGAGCAAGGCCAGCGAAGCGAGAGCCGTGTCTCTACGACGACAGCGCCTGCGGTGCCGCGCTGAGCCGAACGTCGATACGCCATGTCCGTATACGACCAGGCATCGCCATCAGGCGATGACCTGCGTCCCACCCGCCGGCGTCGTGGTGCTGGCCCGCTCGCCGAACTTCCGCTCGGTCCCGGTCCGGAGGCGCTTGATGTTGCCCCAGTGCTTGAAGAGGATGATCGCCGAGATGATCGCGGTCGCGAGGACGACCCACCAGCTGAGCTGGCCGAGAAGGGCCAGGATCAGGAAGAACGGCGGTGCGAGCGCGGCGAGCACGACGGACGCGAGCGAGACATAGCGGGTCAGCGCGACGATCACGATCAGGACCGGGATCGTCAGAAGCGCCCAGGGCGTCAGGGCGATGATCGCCGCCCCCCCGGTCGCGACGCCCTTGCCGCCGGTCCCCTTGATGAAGATCGACCAGCAGTGCCCGACCGTCGCGGCGACGGCGGCGAGGGCGATCGACCACATCGGCAGGTCGAGCAGCCGGCCGGCGACCACCGGCAGCGCCCCCTTGGCGAGGTCCAGCAGCAGGACGGCGAGCGAGATCCGCCAGCCGACGACGCGGAGGGCGTTGGTCGTCCCGATCGACCTGCTGCCGTGAACGCGGATGTCCACTCCGGCGAACAGGCGCCCAAGGACGACCCCCGACGGAATCGCCCCGGCGAAGTAGGCCGCGGCGACGAGGAGAAGTCCCCCGAGATGCTGGCCGAAATCCATCGCGACTCCTGACCGAATCAGGCCACGGACGGTGGAGACGAGTGTCGCTGACTACATCGACTCGTGCCGGCTCCGGAAGCTCATCCGGATCGGGGTGCCGCTGAAGCCGAAGTGCTCGCGGAGCTGGTTCTCGAGGTAGCGCCGGTAGCTGAAGTGGATCTGGGTCGGGTCGTTGACGAAGAAGACGAACATCGGCGGCGAGACGTCGGCCTGGGTAGCGTAGAAGAACTTGACCCACTTGCCGGGCTTCGAGGCCGGTGGGTGGGCGGCGACCGCCTCCTGCAGCAGCCGGTTCAGCGTCGCGGTCGAGACGCGACGCTCACGCTCCTCCACAACCAGCAGCGCCGCCTCAAGGGCCTGCTGGACCCGGAGGCCGAGCTTGGCGGAGGTGAAGACGAGAGGCGCGTAGGGCATGAAGTCGAGCGCCTCGCGAGCCTTCTCGCGGTACTCGTCCATCGTGTTCGCGTCCTTCTCGACCAGGTCCCACTTGTTGACGACGACGACGAGGCCCTTCTTCTGCTCCTCGACGTAGCCGGCGATGTGGAGATCCTGGGCGGTGAAGCCCTCGACCGCATCGATCACGAACAGGACGAGGTCGGCCCGGTCGATCGCCTTCATCGACCGGATCACGCTGAACCGCTCGATGCCCTGCTCGATCCGGCCCCGGCGACGGATGCCGGCCGTGTCGATCAGCGTCAGCGGGTTGCCGGCCCAGATGATCTCGGTGTCGACGCTGTCCCGGGTCGTGCCCGGTATGTCGCTGACGATCGCCCGCTCCTGCCCGAGCAGCGCGTTGAGCAGCCGGCTCTTGCCGACGTTCGGCCGGCCGACGATCGCGATCCGGGGGCCGCTGGTCTCGAGCTCCTCCTCGGATTCCGGCAGCGACTCGACGACCTTGTCGAGCAGATCGCCCGTGCCGGTCCCGTGGTAGGCGGAGATCACGAACGGGTCACCGAAGCCGAGCTCGTAGAACTCGACCGCGCTGTCGCGGCGTTCGGAGCTGTCGGCCTTGTTGGCGACCAGCAGCGTCGGCTTGTGCGTCCGGCGGAGGAGGTCGACGACGTCGTGGTCTCCCCCGCTCAGCCCGACCTTGGCATCGACCATGAACAGGATGACGTCGGCCTCGTCAATGGCGCTGTTGGCCTGGGCCCGGGTACCCCGGGCGATCGTGGTCAGGGACTCGCCGTCGATCTCCTCGTCGTCCTGGAGACCGCCGGTGTCGACGACCGTGAACTCGACGCCCTGCCACTCGACCGTGCCGTAGAGCCGGTCGCGGGTCGTCCCCGGAATATCCTCGACGATCGCCCGCCGCTCGCCGATCAGGCGGTTGAACAGCGTCGACTTGCCGACATTCGGTCGGCCAACGATGGCCACAATCGGTTTACTCACCGGTTCCCACTACCCCACGCTACGCCACGGACTGTTGTCGATATCAGGATCTGGCGCGGCCCTCGTCAGGACGTGATGTCCGGATAGCCGCGCGGGCTGGCGACGATCCGCCCTCCGGATAGTCCTCGGGCAGCCGCACGCCGTGCCGGTCAACGCATGTCGCCAGAACCGACAGTATAGCAACAGGGCCGTAACTGGCGCCGTTGCGGTCAACTGGCCAGCGCCACGATCAGGTTGTCCACGCTTCGCTTGCCGTTGAGTTCGGTCGCGCAGACGAGCATGTGGCGATCGAGTCCCGGGTGGATCTCGGCCAGGTCGTAGCCGCCGATGATGCCCCGATCGACGAGTCGCCGGTTGATCGACGGGACGTTCTCCGGGGTCCGGACGACGAACTCGTGGAAGAACGGGCCGTCGAGGGCGACTTCCCAGCCGGGCAACTCGGCCAGCCGGGCGGCGAGGTAATGGGCGTTCTGATAGCTCCGGTTGGCGACCTCGCGGAAGCCCGCTGGACCCATCGAGCTCATGTAGACCGTCGCCGCCGTCGCCATCAGCCCTTGGTTCGTGCAGATGTTGCTCGTCGCCTTCTCGCGGCGGATGTGTTGCTCGCGGGTCTGGAGCGTCAGGACGAAGCCGCGCTTGCCCTGGGAGTCGTTCGTCATACCAGCCAGCCGGCCCGGCATCTGGCGGACGTACTCCTTCTTCGCGGCCAGCAGCCCGACGAACGGCCCGCCGAAGCTCGGCGGCACCCCGAGGGACTGGCCTTCGGCGGTCACGACGTCGGCGCCGAGGTGGCCCGGCGGGGTCAGCATCCCGAGTGGGACCGGCGCAGTGCTGACGACGAGGCGGGCGCCGGCGGCGTGGACGGCCTCGGCGATCGCCGAGACGTCCTCGATCCCGCCGAAGAAGTTGGGGTACTGGATGACGGCGACGGCGAGGTCGTCGTCGAGGTGCGGCGTGAACTCGGCCAACCCCTCGACGAAGCCCGTCGTCGGGATCGGCAGGTCGATGAAGTCGACCCCCTCGCCCGACAGGTACGTCTCCAGCACGGCCCGGTAGGCCGGATGGATCGTGCCGGAGACGACGACCTTGCGGCGCTTCTTCGCGCTGCTCATCGCGACCAAGACGCCCTCGGCCAGGGCCGTGGCGCCGTCGTAGATCGAGGCGTTGGCGACCTCGAGCCCGAGCAGGGAGGCGACCATGCTCTGGAACTCGTAGATCACCTGCATCGTGCCCTGAGCCACTTCGGGCTGGTACGGCGTGTAGGCGGTGTAGAACTCGCCCCGCCGCAGGATCTGGTCGACGGTCGCCGGGATGAAATGGTGATACGTGCCAGCCCCGAGAAAGGACTTGCCGGCCTTGGGAGCCAGGTTCAGCTCCGCCAGGTCGCCGAGGCGCTCAGTGGCCTCCATCTCCGTCAGAAGCGGGGGCAGGTCGAGCTTCGGGAACCGGACCCGGTCGCTCACGGGCTCGAAGAGATCGGCGATCGAGTCGACCCCGACGGCCTCTAGCATGGCGGCCCGGTCGGCGTCGGTGTGGGGGTTGAAGACCATCGGTGGAATCTCCGGAGATACGCGAATCTGATGGACCTGGTCGAGGAACGTAGAGCTAGACTGCCGCTTCCTGCTCGTAGATGTCGTAGGCAGTGGCGTCCATCAGATCTTCGACCTGGGCTGGGTTGGACAGCCGGATCTTCACCAGCCAGGCGCCCTCGTAGGGGGAGGTATTCACCGTCTCGGGCGCGTCGAGGAGATTGTCGTTCCGCTCGACGATCTCGCCATCGACCGGTGAGTAGACGTCTGACGCCGCCTTGACCGATTCGACGACGCCGAGGGGCTTCGTCGCCTCGACCTCGGTCCCCGGCTCGGGCAGCTCGAGATAGGTGATGTCGCCGAGCTCGTTCTGGGCATGGTCGGTCACGCCCATCGTCGCGACGTCGCCCTCGACGAGGACCCACTCGTGGGTTCGGGTGTAGCGCCGGTCAATCGGTGATGCCATCGGGTCAGCTCCAGGGGGTGAGGGGTGAGTCGCGTCGTCCTGATCGGGTGAACTGTACCTATTTCTGGCGCCGGTAGAAGGGCACGGCGACCTGTTCGGCCTCGACCGGACGATCGCGGATCACGATCTGGAGCGGCCGGCCGATCCCGGCCTCGCTGGCTTCGATCAGGGCGAGACCGATGTTGGCGCCGATCGTTGGCGAGAAGGCGCCGCTCGTCACGTAGCCGACCTCGCGGCCGTCGACCTGGACCGTGTAGTGGGATCGTGGCGCCCCGGAGCGTTCGATCAGCCGAAACCCGACGGTCTTCCGCGCCGGACCGGTCGCCTTGACCCCGGCCATCGCGTCCCGTCCGACGAAGTCGCCCTTGTTCAGCTTGACGGCCCAGCCGACGCCAGCCTCGTAGGGGGAGATGTCCTCACCCAGTTCCTGGCCGTAGAGCGGCATCCGCGCCTCCAGCCGAAGCGTGTCGCGGGCACCGAGCCCGATCGGGCAGAGGCCATGCTCCGCGCCGGCGGCGACCAGTGATTCCCATACAGCCTCGGTGTCGCCGATCGGCGGGAACAGCTCGAAGCCGTCCTCGCCGGTGTAGCCGGTCCGGGCGATCATCATCGGGAAACCGGCGACAGTCGCCGGTGCCCAGCGGTAATTGCCGACCTCGTCGAGGTTGGCGTCCGTCAGGCTCTGGACGATCGCGACGGCCACCGGCCCCTGAATCGCGATCATGCCAATCCGGTCGGACACGTCCTCGACATCGACATCAAGGGATGGACGTTCCTTCCGCTGGGACTGGAGCCAGGCGACGTCACGGTCGGCGTTGCTGGCGTTGACGACGATGTAGTAGGGCGCCGCCCCGGCCGGACCGAAGGCATCGCTGGCGCCTTCCGGAGACCGGTAGACGAGGATGTCGTCGATCGCGGTCCCGGCCTCGGTCGGCAGGAGCGAATACTGCGCCTGACCGGGGGCGAGGGCGCTGACGTCGTTGGTCGTGACCCGCTGCAGGAAAGTGAGCGCGTCCGGCCCGGAAACGTTGACCTGCCCCATGTGGCCGAGGTCGAACAGACCCGCCGATTCGCGGACCTTGCGATGCTCGGCCAGCACGCCGGTCGTGTACTGGACCGGCATGTCCCAGCCGGCGAACGGCACCATCCGGGCACCGGCCGCCCGGTGGACATCGGCGAGCGGCGTCCGGCGCAGCGGCTCGGTCGCGATCGCCTCCGGGGCGTGGTCAACTGAGGTCACGTCTCGTCTCCTGTCGGAAGGGTCGGGTCATCGCGGCGGCTTCGGCCGGATCGCTCCTGACACCACGGACGGTACCAGAAACGGTCACTCGCCGGCAGTGACCGGGACGCGGTTCCCGGAGGACGCCATCGGCAGACGGGACTGCGCCGGGCGTTCAAGGTAGAGCTTGTCCATCCCGAGCTGGACCGGCACGGGATAGTCGCCCGTCAGGCAGCCGGTGCAGAAGCCGGTGTGGCCGACGTCGATCGCTTCGAGTAGACCTTCGAGGCTGAGGTAGTCGATGCTGTCGACGCCGATGTGCCGCCCGATCTCCGGAACGGTCATTCGGGCGGCGATCAGCTCCTCGCGCCGGGCGAGGTCGACCCCGAGGTAGCAGGGCCACATGATCGGCGGAGCGTGGACCCGCATGTGGACCTCGCGGGCACCGGCCTTCCGGAGCAGCTCGATGATCGGGCGACTCGTCGTCCCGCGGACGATAGTGTCGTCGACGAGGATCACGCGCTTGCCCTCGAGCACTTCCGGCAGGGCGTTGAACTTCAGCGAGACGCCCATCTCGCGGAGCCGCTGGTCAGGCTGGATGAAGGTCCGGCCGATGTAGCGGTTCTTGATCAGCGCCTCGGCGTACGGGATGCCGCTCTGGCGGGCGTAGCCGATCGCGGCCGGGGTGGCCGAGTCCGGCAGGCCGACGACGAGGTCGGCGTCGACTGGCGCCTCGATCGCGAGCCGCTCACCCATCCGCTGCCGGGTCATGTGGAGCCGCTTGCCGTAGAGCAGGCTGTCCGGCCGGGCGAAGTAGATCAGTTCGAGCAGGCACATCGCGTGGCGCGGCACCTTCTCTTCGATCCGGTGGGAGATGCAGTCGTCGGCCGTGATCTCGACGATCTCGCCCGGCTCGACCTCGCGGACGAAGTCGGCCCCGACCGTCGCGAGGGCGCAACTCTCCGAGGCGACGACCCAGCGGTCGTTGAGCCTGCCGAGGCAGAGAGGGCGGACGCCGAGCGGGTCGCGGACCGCCAGGAGCCGGTCGCGGGTCACGATCGTCAGGCTGAAGGCACCGATCATCCGGCCCATCGCCCGGCGCATCTTCTGGACGATATCGGTCCCCGGAGCGGCCGAGATCATCCGGGCGACGACCTCGCTGTCGGTCGTCGAGGTGAAGGTGACCCCCTTCTCCTCCAGCTCGGCCCGGAGCGGCAGCGCGTTGGTCAGGTTGCCGTTGTGGGCGACGGCGAGCGGACCGATCGGGCTCTCGACCGAGATCGGTCCAGCGTTGCAGACCGTGTTGCCGCCAGAGGTGGAGTACCGGCAGTGGCCGATCGCGATCTCTCCGGGGAGGCGCTCGAGGTCGCCCGGCTCGAAGGCACGGTTGACCAGGCCGAGGCTGGTATGGACGAACAGGTCGCGGCCGTTGCTGGTCGCGATGCCCGCGCTCTCCTGTCCGCGGTGCTGCAGGGCGTAGAGGCCGAAGAAGGTGATCCGGGCGACGTCTTCGCCGGGAGCAAAGATGCCGAAGACACCACACTCCTCGCGTGGCTTGTCCAGTCGGTCATCCAACATGCGGCTCTCCTGAGCTGGGATGTTGCCAGCGTGGTGGTGAGGGGAGTGAACGTACAACATGACGATAACACCGTCCGACGGGAACGTACCACTCGTAAGTCGAGCAGGGCGAACGGGCGGCGTCCAAATCGTCCCTCGTTTCGGTTAGGTTCGCTGAACAACCCTGGGGATCACTGCGCCGTCGTCGTAGGGACATGGCTCTCGATTCGCTGGCCTTGCTCGCTTCGCTGCCGGGCCGCAGGCGGCACAGACTTGACGGACGGTTGTCTCCATGTTGGACGCGCTGGTCGCGAAGACCGTCTCGCCTGACGGCGGAGGCCGCTGCGGCGGCCAGGCTCGTAAACTTCGCCCCTACGGAACGACGCCGCCGACCGGCAGAAGCTTCTCTCCACCGCGGTGAGGAGGGGTTGGGGGGGGGGGTTGCTCGCCACCGAGGCAGCCCAAAGGAACCCGTCTGTATCGAACTCCGTCTCGCCTCGCGGCGACGACCGCTGCGGCGGCCCGGAAGGGGCAAGCCCACTCCCCTACCACGGCGAGCAGCGGATTCATCTTGGCAAGGGCAAACCTTTCAAAATGAGAACGACTTGTATCAACCGTTCCCGACTGCATCCACCGCCGCCGCCTGCAGGCCGCCGGACCAGATCTCGCCGATCTGAACGAGCGGAGCAGCGACGTCGCCGACGGTGATGGCCGTTCCCCCGACGAGACCGATGCGTTGGGCCGGGATGCCGGCGGCGGTGGTCGCCGAATCGAGGTCGGCCACATCCGCGGCGGGAAGAGCGACCAGGATCCGTGTGGCCGATTGCCCGAACCAGGCCGTCTCGCCCACCCCGATCGCGCCTGTATCGGATACGAGACCAACGCCACTCAGGATCGCCATCTCGGCCAGCGCGACGATCAGTCCGCCCAACCCGACATCGTGCGCCGTTCGGAGCTCGCCGGCGGCGATCCTCTCACGGACGAACCCGGCCAGCGCCCCTTCGGCGTCGAGATCGAGGGCCGGTGGCGCGCCATAGGTCTCCCCGGTCATGACGGCGAGATATTCGCTTCCGCCGAGGACTGGCTCGCCCGAGCCGAGCAGCAGGACGGTGTCGCCCTCCCGCCAGCGCATGGTCGCGTGCCGGCTGACGTCGTCAAGCACACCGACGACGCCGATCGACGGGGTCGGCAGGACGGGCGCCTGGGCCGTCTCGTTGTAGAGGCTGACGTTGCCGCTGACGACCGGGATCGAGAAGGCGGCGCTCGCGTCGGCGATGCCCTGGACCGCCTCACGGAGCTGGAAGTAGCCGGCGGGCCGCTCCGGGTTGCCGAAGTTCAGGCAATTCGTCAGGGCGAGTGGTCGGCCGCCGGCGCAGGAGACGTTGCGGGCCGCCTCGGCGACCGCGTGTTGGGCGCCGAGCCGCGGGTCCAGGGAGCAGTAGCGGCTGTTGCAATCCAACGAGACCGCCAGACCACGGTTCGTGCCCTTGACCCGCAGCACCGCGGCGTCGCCTTCGCCCGGCGCGACGACGGTGTTCGTCAGAATGGTGTGGTCGTACTGCTCGATCACCGGTAGGCGGGAGGCGACGTTGGGCGACGCCAGCATCCGCCGAAGACTCAGCATCAGGGCGGCATCGCCGGTGTCGGCCAAGATGGTTCCGACCGTTCGTTCCCGCGCCGCGACGACGGCGGGGCTCTCGGCGGCGTCCGGCGTATACGTTGGGCAAGCGTCAGTGAAGAGGGTCGCCGGAACGTCGACGACGACCTCGTCGCCGTCACGGACCCGGACCTGGCCGTCGTCCGTGACCTGCCCGACGACGGCGGCGTGGAGCGACCAGCGGGTCAGGATCCCGGTGACGCGCTCAACCCCCTCCGGCCGGACGACCAGCAGCATCCGCTCCTGGCTCTCGCTGAGCATGACCTCGTAGGCGGTCATCCCCTCCTCCCGCCGGGGGACGAGCTGGACATCGATCTCGGCCCCGACACCGCCCCGGCTGGTCGTCTCGACCAGGGACGACGTCAGCCCGGCGGCGCCCATGTCCTGCATGGCGACGATGTCGTCGGTCTCGAGCAGCTCCAGGCAAGCCTCGATCAGCTGGCGTTCGAGAAATGGATTGCCAACCTGGATGACGTGGCGATGGGAGGCGCCAGGGTCATCCACCGAGGCGAAGGTCGCGCCGTGAAGGCCGTCCCGGCCCGTGTCGGCCCCGGCGACCATGAGCAGATTGCCGGTCCCGCTCGCCCGGGCCCGGGTCAACCGGTCGTGCGGCACGATCCCGACGCACATCGCGTTGACGAGCGGGTTCCCGTTGAAGGCCGGGTCGAAGAAGATCTCCCCACCAACGGTTGGGATGCCGAGGCAGTTGCCGTACCCGCCGATCCCGGCGACGACGTTCGAGAACAGGTATCGGTTCCGGGCAACTTCGAGCCGACCGAACCGAAGCCCGTCGAGGATCGCGACCGGCCGGGCGCCCATCGTGAAGATGTCCCGGACGATGCCGCCGACACCGGTCGCCGCTCCCTCGTACGGCTCGACGGCACTCGGGTGATTATGGGATTCGACCTTGAAGACGGCGGCCAGACCGTCACCGATGTCGACCGCACCGGCGTTCTCACCCGGACCCTGGACGACCCACGGGGCCGTCGTCCGGAAGCGGCTGAACAGCGGGCGCGAGTGCTTGTAGCCGCAGTGCTCGCTCCACATCGCCCCGAACATGCCGAGCTCGACCGGGGACGGCTCTCGGCCGAGCAGTTCGTTGATCTGCCGCCACTCGCCGTCACTGAGCGCGACTTCCCGCCAGGCGCCGTTTGCGATTGCCAAAGGGGTTCCTCCACCGGCCTGGCCGACCCGATTGAGTGCCAGACCGCAGGTCGTAAATGCAACACCATTGAGCTGACGAACCTCAATCACTACGTTGGTTTGGGCGATTGCGCCGTGTCCGTGCTTCCCTCCCTGGGATCCATCGCAGCCGACGGTCGGCTTCAGCCGATCGGAGCGCGATGGGGAGCCGGGGAGGGGCTGGGGGTGGGGACTGCTCCCGGTCCGTCCAATATCCTTTGTCGTCCACGCTAACGGGCCGGGGCGAGCATCCCGGTCAGGACAGCCCGGAGCAGCCGTAGGCCGTCCCCACCGCCGACCAGCGGGTTCGACGCTCGCTCCGGGTGCGGCATCAGGCCGACGACGTTACCGCGCTCGTTGGCGATGCCGGCGATCGACCCGACCGATCCATTGCGGTTGGTCTCGTGGGAGACAGTCCCATCCGCGCTGCTGTATCTCGCGACGATCTGGCCGTTGGCTTCGAGCCGGGCGATCGTCTCCGGGTCGGCGAAGTAGGCCCCTTCGCCATGAGCGACGGGCAACCGGAGGACCGTCCCTTCCGAGATGCCGGCGGTCCACGCCGTCCGGTCGGACTCGATCCGGACGTGGGTCCAGAAGCAGTGGAACCGCAGGCTCGCGTTCCGGAGCAGGGCGCCGGGCAGCAGGTGGGCCTCGGTCAGGACCTGGAAGCCGTTGCAGATCCCCAGGACGGGACCGCCCTGGTTGGCGAAGTCGATTAGCGGCTGCATGACCGGCGCGAACCGGGCGATCGCCCCGCAGCGGAGGTGATCTCCATAGGAGAAGCCGCCTGGCAGGATGACCGCCGCGAGACCGTCGAGGTTCGTCTCACGATGGTCAATGAGCCGGCCGTCGACGCCGACGTCGTGCCGCATGGCGTGAAGCGCGTCATGGTCGCCGTTGCTGCCTGGAAAGGTGATGACGCCGACGGTGGGACCACTGCTCATCGCTCAGCCAACCTCCTGAGAGGCGTCGCCGGAACTGACCGCGACCCGGTAGGTCTCGATCACCGGATTCGCCAGCAGCTGGTCGCACATCCGCTCGACCGTCATCCGCGCCGCCTCGATCGTGTCCGCCTCGACGGCCAGGGTGATGACCTTGCCGGCCCGCACCGAACTGACGCCCGCGTAGCCGAGTTGCTCCAGGCCGCCCCGGATGGAGTCGCCAGCCGGATCGTTGACGCCGGGCTTGGGAAGGACGGTCACCTGAACTTGCCAGGTCCGTCCGTTCGCCGTCTCAGTCACGCTCGGATTCCCTTCTCATAGGATGACAGGTCGATGTCGCTACCGACGATGCGCCGGTAGGCCTCGGCGTAGCGGTCCCGGGTTCCGGAGATGACGTTCGCCGGGAGTTCCGGCCCCGGCGGGTTCCGGTCCCAGCCTGACGAGAGCAACCAGTCCCGGACGAACTGCTTGTCGAAGCCGACCTGCTCCCGGCCCGGCGCGTAGAGGGCCGCATCCCAGTAGCGGGAGCTGTCGGGGGTCAGGGCCTCGTCGATCAGGCTCAACCGCCCGTCGATCGTCCCGAACTCGAACTTCGTGTCGGCCAGGATCAGACCTTGCCCGGTGACCTGTGCCACCGCCTCTCGGTAGAGGGCGAAGCTGATTCGCTCCAGCTCGTCAGCCAGCTCCCGCCCGAACCGGTCGGCGACGCCCGCCTTCGCGACGTTGACGTCGTGCCCATCATCGACCTTGAGGGCCGGCGAGAAGATCGGCTCCGGCAGGCGCTCCCCGAACGTCATGCCCTTTGGCAGCCGAATACCAGCGACAGTCCCGCCGCTCTGGTATTCGGACCAGACCGATCCGTAGAGATAGCCCCGAACGACGCACTCGACATCGATCCGCTCGGCCCGCCGGACCAGCATCGACCTTCCGGCTAGGCTTGGGTCGCTCGCGACGCCTGCTGGAAGCCGATCAGCGACCGAGGCGAGATCGGCACTGACGAGGTGGTTTGGGACGATGTGACCGAGCCGGTCGAACCAGAACCGGGATAGCTGGGTCAGGACGATGCCCTTGCCGGGGACGACCGACGGCAGGACGACGTCGAAGGCGGAGATGCGGTCGGAGGCGACCATGAGCAGGTCGTCACCGACGACCCACGTATCGCGGACCTTGCCGCTCCGGAAGAGCTCAAGGTTACTCAAACTCGTCATACGTTGACGGCCTGTCGGACCGCGCCAGATCCGTTGGCGCCGATCGGCGAACCGGCCTCGGCCGAGTCCAGCAGTCCGAGCCGCACGAGGGTGGCGTCGACGGTCCGGAGTTGGTCCCACGGATCGAACAGCCCGTCGAGCGCCTCGCCGGGCAGGACCGCCGCGACCACCGGGTCCGACCGAAGCGCGTCGCGGAAGGTCGGGCCACCATCCCAGGCGGCCAGGGCGTGGCGCTGGACGATCTTGTAGGCGTCCTGGCGGTCGAGTCCGGTGTCGACCAGCGCCAGCAGCACCCGCTGGCTGAAGACCAGCCCACCGGTCAGCTCGACATTCCGCGCCATCCGTTCAGGATAAACGACAAGCCGGTCTATCAGGTCGACGACGAGGTCGAGGAGGTAGTCCGTGATGATGCACGAGTCGGGGAAGATCACCCGCTCGGCCGAGCTGTGACTGATGTCGCGCTCGTGCCAGAGCGGGACGTTCTCCATCGCCGTCACCGCATAGCCGCGCAGCAGGCGGGCGAGACCGCTGACCCGCTCCGAAGCGTGCGGGTTCCGCTTGTGCGGCATCGCGGACGAGCCCATGTTGCCGGCGTCGAACGCCTCCTCGACCTCACGGACCTCCGTGCGGGCGAGGTGGCGAACCTCGGTCGCGATCTTCTCGAGCGTCCCGCCGATCCCGGCCAGCGTCGTGATGAAGGCGGCGTGCCGGTCGCGCTGGACGACCTGCGTCGAGGCCGGCGCGGCGGCGAGCCCGAGGGCGGCGCAGACCTCGTCCTCAAGCTCCAGGGAGACGTGGGCGTGTGTCCCGACCGCGCCGGAGATCTTGCCGGTCGCGATGTCCGCCGCCGCGGCGTCGAGCCGGCGGTGGTGGCGCCGGAGCTCGTCGTACCAGACGGCGACCTTGAGCCCGAAGGTCGTCGGCTCGGCGTGGATACCGTGTGTCCGGCCGATCATCAGCGTGTGGCGGTGCGTGACGGCCAGGCGCCCGGTCGAGGCGATCAGGCGCTCCAACTGCTGACGGATGAGGACGGCCGCATCGCGGGACTGGATCGCGAGACCCGTATCGACGACGTCGGAGCTGGTCAGGCCGAGGTGGATGAACCGGGCCGCGTCCCCGACCGTCTCCCCAGTCGCCCGGAGGAACGCGATCACGTCGTGGTCGGTCTCGTGCTCGATCTGCCTCATCCGCTCCGGGTCGCAGCTGGCTCCGCGGATCGCGACAATGGCCCATTCAGGGATTCGATCCCGGCGGTACCACGCCTCGCAGACTTCCTTCTCGACTGCCAGCCAGGTGTCCAGCTTGTGCTGGTCGCCCCAGATCGCGCCCATCTCCGGCCGCGTGTACCGATCGATCATTCCCTGCCTCTCATGGTCGACTCCGGCAAGCCCCCGTCGACCGCTTGAGCGGCGGGTGACGCGGCGTCGCATCTCCCCCTGGTTCAGTCACCCAGCGCCGCAAAGCCTCAGTATGAAGCAACCGGTCCGCAAACGTCTCATTAGCTGGCCCATGGCGGGGCGTTCGCCGGGATTGCGCGCCGGCGGTCCTGCCCGTAGACTCGCACCTGAGCATCGTTAGGGAGGTCCGCGGGAGCGATCCCGCATTCGTAGCGCCAGGACTCGGGGGAGAGGCTCCGAGTTGACGAGGTGAGAGCCGATCGAACTCTTCGGCGGGTGGCTCTCCGGCCGGCACGGTCGTCAGTGGCAGCGCAAACCGATCGGGTGATCGATCGACAATAGCTGTCACAGGTGTCACGCAACCGTCCAGGACGACGCACCGGCTGGCTCCGGTTGCCCACGTTCGGATCAGTCCATTGCCTCCCACAGCGTTGCTTGCCCCCGAATACCCTTCGCGCTGAATCCTTCGCGCTCCGGCTCCGCCCGGCTGGCCTCGACCGAGGCTGCCCCACGGTGGCTGGATTGTGCCGCGGGAATCAGCGCGCCCGATGGGACGCACCGCTCAGGCAGCGGGCGCTCCCGTGGTGGAGCTTGCAAACATGTGTGGAATCTTCGGCTACGTCGGCACCCAGGCCGACCTCGGAACCGTCGTCCTGTCGGCCCTCAAGACGCTCGAATACCGCGGCTATGACTCCTGGGGCGTCGCCATCGGGACGGGCAACGGGATCCAGCTCGAGAAGAAGACCGGCAAGATCGGCGACGCCACGGCGACGCTGCCCGAGTCCCGGATCGGATTCGGCCACACCCGCTGGGCGACACACGGCGGCGTCACCTGGGAGAACGCCCATCCCCACATCGATCCCAGCGGCCGGGTGGCGATCATCCACAACGGCATCGTCGACAACTTCCGCGACCTCCGCGACGACCTCGAGGCGCAAGGCCATGTCTTCTCCAGCGAGACGGACAGCGAGGTCATCGCCCACCTCGTCGGCGAGGAGATCGGCCAGGGTCACGATCTGACCAGCGCGGTCTCCCGGACCTTCGCCCGGCTCGACGGGCTCAACGCCGTCATCGCCATGCTGCCGGAGACCGGTGAGCTGGTCGCCGCCAAGAACGTCTCGCCGCTGGTAGTCGGCTTCAGCGCCGCCGGCGCCACCATCGCCTCCGACGCCCTTGCCCTCGGTCCCCACGCCGAGCGGGTGCTGTACCTCGAGGACAACCACCTCGTCCGGCTGACGGCCGCCGGCGTGGAAGTGTTCGACCGGGTGACGAGTGAGGCGCTCCCGGCCGAGTTCGTCCCGCTCGACCTCGGCACGGCCGACGCCGGGATCGGCGACTACCCTACCTTCATGGCCAAGGAGATGGCCGAGCAGCCCGAGGTCGTCGAGCGACTCGCCCGGACTGCCGGCGACGCGATCGACGACCTGGCCCGCGAGATCGACGCGGCCAGCGAGACGTTCCTGGTCGGCTGTGGCACGGCGTCCTACGCCGCCCAGACCGGCGCCTACCTGCTCGGGCAGATCGCGGGCAAGCGCGTCACCGTCGTCGCCGGCAGCGAGTTCCAGTATCTCCAGCACTTGCTCTCGCCCCGGAGTCTCGTCATAGCCCTGTCCCAGAGCGGCGAGACGGCCGACATCATCGAGGCCATGCTCGCGGCCCGGAAGCGCGGCGCCCGGCTCGGCGCGCTCGTCAACGCCCGTAACTCGACGCTCGACCGGATGGTCGACGTCCGGGTCCACCTCCAGGCAGGGCCGGAGCAGTGCGTCCTCTCGACCAAGGCCTACACCGCCAAGATCACCGCCCTGCTGCTGGTCGCCCACGTCCTGGTCAATCGGCGGGAGGATGGCGAGCGGGCCGCCCTGGCCGCTTCCACGGCGCTCCAGACGATGCTGGGCGACGAGGCGTGGCGGGCCAATGTCGCCCGGATCGCCGGAGGTATCCACCGGGCGCCGCACCTGTTCGTCATCGGCCGCGGCGTCAACTTCCCGACGGCGCTGGAGGCGGCCCTCAAGATCAAGGAGGTCAGCTACATCCACGCCGAGGGGTTCGCCAGCGGCGAGCTCAAGCACGGCGTGATCGCGCTGATCTCGGACGGCACGCCCTGCCTGGCCTTCGCGCCCGACGACGACACCCGGACCGACGTGCTTTCCGGCGCGATGGAACTGCGCAGCCGTGGTGGCCGGATCATCGGGGTCGGCTCCCGGCCGGACCCGGTCTTCGACGAGTTCATCCAGGTCCCGGACGCTGGAATCGGTCAGCCGATCGTCAACGGCCTCCCCGCCCAGCTCATCGGCTACCACGCGGCCCTGCTGCTTGGCTACGACCCGGACAAGCCCCGCAACCTCGCGAAGAGCGTCACCGTCAAGTAGCGCTACGAGTTGATCCGGAGACGGGCGGCCAGCCATCGTGCCGGTCGTGCCGCCGTTGCCATGGTGGTTTACGACTGGGCCGGACGAACGTTCGCCAGTCCTTCCGATGATCGCTCCAATCGTCCGGAGGACACCAGCCGTGCAGTCACCGCCGACCGAGGCGTCACCCCCGGAACTCGTCGATACCCACGCCCACCTGGACGACGCCGCTTTCGATCCGGATCGTCCCCAGGTTATCGAGCGGGCGCGACAGGCCGGCGTCAATACGATCGTTCTCATCGGGTATCGCCAGGCGATCTGGGACCGCACGATCGGGATTGCCCGGTCGTTCGACGGCGGGCTGATCGCTCTCGGTGTCCACCCAGGGAATGCCGACGAGTTCGACGACGGGACGATCGATCGGCTCCGGGTCGCGATCACGGACTCTGGAGCGGTCGCAATCGGGGAAACCGGTATCGACCTCCTTCGGGATGGTCCGCCGCTCGGGCTGCAGGAACGAGTGTTTCGGGCCCAGCTCGATCTGGCCGTGGAACTTGGACTCCCGACGATCATCCACCAACGGGCGGCCGAGCTCGAAGCACTCGCCGTGCTGCGTGAGACGCCCATCGATCAGACGATCGTCATGCACAGCTTCGACGCCAGCGAGCGGACCGCCGCCGTCGGCCGCGAGCGTGGTTGGTACGTAGGGGTCGGGGGGCTAATGACCCGGGTGGCGAGCGAGGGCATTCGACACATCATCCACGACTACCCGCTCGATCGGCTGCTGCTCGAGACGGACGCCCCGTACCTCGTCCCGACCGGCGTCCGGATGCGCCGCAACGAGCCCGCCAACGTCGCAGTGATCGCCGCCCGGCTGGCCCGGCTCCGCGGTCTTTCGGTCGCCGAGGTCGCCAGGGCGACGACCGCCAATGCCCGTCGGGTCTTTGGCGCCAGGCGACCCGCCGGCGGCGAGACGGCCAGCGATACAGGGAGCAATGACTTAAGACCGACTCCGGATCGCGACGGGCAACGCCGACCACCCGGAGGAACCGACTCCGATTTCACCGCGATACCTTGACTCGCTGACATGGGACGGCGACCGAATTCGACCAGCATGAGACGAACGCCAAGTGCCGCTTACGACCTCGGCTCGCCCGGATGCGACGACACCCTGATCGTTCGCGTATCGCCTCAGATCGACGAATTGTCCCGCGGTCCCCGGGACTGCGGCACGGACGCATCGGCCCATGGTTCCTCGGGGTTGTCTGCTCGCCAGGCTGCCACCGCCGCCATCAACCGGACGACCACGTCGTCCAGCTCGACGGGCGGGTCGAGGAAATCGAAATAGCCCGTTCGGCTCAACTCCTCACGGGCGGTTCGATCGACATCCGCGTCGATGATCGCGATCGGGATTCGGGTCAGCGGCTCGCTCCCCCGCTTCCCCGTCCCCCGCAGCCGACGCACGATCTCGAGCGCCGAGAGGCCCCGAATGTGGGCGTCGATGACGATCAGGTCGAAGCGGCGCATCCGGATGACCTCGATCGCCTGGATCCCGCTGGCGATCGTGCTCGTCCAGAATCCGGCCATCAGGAGACCCTGGCCCAGGAAGTCGCGCAGGTCCGGGTCGTCGGTGAGGATGAGGATGTGCGGCCGCTGGTTGACCCGCTCCCAGGCCGCCGGTCGATCGGGTCCAGGTTCGCTCATCGCGACATGGTCGACAGATAGAGGCTGTTGAAGAGCAGCCGGTAGGTCCCGCGCGCCTGAGCCCGGTACTGCGGGCGGAAGCCGAACAGGATCACCCGTCCTCGACCGAACCGGGCCTCGACCAGGGCCGCCCGACCGGCGATCTGGCTGGCTCCATGCATCCAGCCCGAGAGGAGCTGGTCGGACTGGGCATGCTGGGCGACAACCTCCGACCGGATCCCGTTGCTCTTCCGGACCTCGAAGGCCGGCGAAGAGACGAACATCGCCGCGATCTCCCGCTCCATCCCCCAGGCGATCGGGTGGAATGGGTCGAGCAGCAGCCGGACGAGCGAGCCTGGCGAGGAGAACTCCTGCTGCGTCGCGCTCTCCAGCACGTTCCGGACGGGCAGGTAGAGAGCGCTGATGGCGTAGCCGCTCGCGCTATCGAGGGCGACGAGCGTGCCGCCGTCGTCGACGAAGCGGCGCAGGTGGTAGGCACCAAGGTCGCCCAGTCCACCGGCGAACTCGGCGGGGTACAGGGACGGCTCGTTGCCCTCGGCGATCGCCTTCGCGCTCTCCTGCGGCAGGACGATCACGTCGAACCGCGCCCGGAGCCCGCCCTGCCGGATGTCCCGGTTACGGACGATGGTCGGGGCGAAGCCGTATTGGCCGAGGATCAGTTCGGTCCAGCCGCTATCGGTAGCCTGCCCGCGCCAGGACTGGTAGATCGCCACCTTCGGGGCCGTGATCCGCGGCAGCGAGGAGGCGGCGAGATTGTCCATGCCGGTCGCGACGGAGACATGGTGCTCCCGCGCCAGGGAATCGACGGCAGTGGCGTCGAGTCCGGACAGGACGAACGTCCCTGACTCCGGTCCCGCCTTCCCCATCCCGTCGACGCGGCCGACCGTCGCACCGGCCGCGAGGGCCGCATTGACCAGCCGTACCGCGGCGTTGGTACGCGGCGAGACGAGGAATGTGCCGGCGTTGCCAGGACCACCTCGTACGCCGCCGACCGGGCGAACGTCTTCGATGATCTCGCTGACCACCTCGAACGGCTCTACCACTTCGATCGCCTGCACGCCCAGCTGAAGGGGCAGCGTGTGGGCCGTGTTGTCATACGGCGGGCGGGGCGGGCCACCGGGGTAGAGCCGGAGGTCGGGGTAGCGCTGGGTTTCGAGGAGGGTCTTCGCGAAGCCACCGAATGGCTGGCCGATCGGGACCACCAGCGTCCCGGCGGGGTACTCCACTCCGCCCGCGACGGCCGGTTCGGTCAACCTCCGGACTTCGACCGAACCCAGCGTCAGCGTCTCGACAAGATCAGCAACGGTGTCCGGGTCCCGCTGGCTTCCGGGAGCCGGGATCAGGTAGGCGAAGGGTTTATCGCGCTGGAGGCTGTTCGCCTGGACGGCCGCGAAGTTCCGGACCCAGCGGCCCCGGAAGCGGGCGGCGTGATCGAGGACCGCCCAGACGCTGACGAGGTTGTATTCCACGATCATCCGGAGCGACCACTCGCCGCCCGGCCACGGGACCGGATGGTTGTGGAGTGGGACCCTCGGATCGAACCCACGGGCCTCGACGAGCTGCGCCGGGGTGATGGTCGAGGTCGTCGCGATCCGGGCGCTGGCGGCCTCGGACAGGATTCGCACCCCACCGTGATAGAACTGGTACGCCCGGGATGGCGAGAACGCGTCGAAGATGATCCCGGTCGCGACGCCCTCCTTGCCGGCGGCCGTGAGTTCCAGCGCCATGCTGGTCCCGAGGTCGTTAACCGCCCCCTGCAGGATCGGGTCGACGTTCTGGTCATACGGATCGATGAACGGCGGGACCACGTAGCGCGGCCCGTAGCTCCCCATCTGATGCAGGTCGAAGACGATCTGTGGGCGCCAGGCGTTGTGGACCTTCTGGACGACGAGGCGGTTCTCGACGAGGACCTGCATGAACCAGTCGCGGTTGTTGTCGTGGCCGGCGTAGCGATGGTACATCCCCGGCGGGTTGGCCCCCTCGTGATCCGTCCCCAGCGTCCGCTCGTACCAGTCCGCGACGATCTCCAGCCCGGACGGGTTGAGCGACGGGACCAGCAGCAGGACGACCTCGTCGAGGATCCTCAGGACATCTGGTTCGTCACTGGTCGCCAGCCGGTGGACGAGCTCCGGCGTCATCTGCGTTCCGCCGACCTCCGTCCCGTGGATCGAGCAGGTGACCAGCACGATCGCCCTGCCGGCCGCCGTCAGCCTGTCGATCTCATCGGGCTCCCAGCCCCGCTGGTCGGCCAGCCGGCGCTGGATTGCCCGCCACTCTTCCAGCTTCGCCAGATTGTCCGGCGAGGAGATCGTCAGACAGACGAGCGGCTGTCCGTCAGTGTCATCTCCGAGCACGTCGAACAGGACCCGATCGCTTGCCGCGGCGACGTCGCGGAAGTAGCCGAGCAGCTCCGGCCATCGGATCAGCTTCCGGGCGGTGCCCATCTCGTGGCCAAAAACCTCGATGGGCGGACGCAGTCCCTGTCCATCTCCGCCCGTTTCGCTCTGCTCGCCGTCGCTCATGGTTCTTGCCCCCGTCGGTCCATACCGTCGCATCACATCAGTCTAGCAACCACCCCCGCCCGGCTGGTCGGTTCGGAATCGACGCCCTGCGATCCCGCACGGGCTATCATGTTCGCCGCCCGAGATGCCGATCAGAGGATGGAGACCGACGCGATGACTCAGGCCGACGTGACCGAGCCGGCGACCCTGGCTGACAACCCAAAGACGAGGCTCGACGAGTTCGAGGACTACCGCGGACGGATGAACGAGCGGATCGACGGGCTCGACCACCTCGGAGTGAAGCGCTTCTTCGCCCTCGACAGCGCGGCCTACCGCGAAGGAGCCTTGCCATCCAACACCAAGGAGCTCCTCGGTCTGGTTGCCTCGGCGGTCCTGCGCTGCAACGATTGCGTCGACTATCACCTCGGTCAGTGCGTCGAGGCAGGATTCAGCGACGCGGAACTCATCGACGCACTCAACGTCGGCCTCGTCGTCGGCGGGAGTATCGTCATCCCCCACTTCCGCCACGCCGTCGAGACGATCGATCTCCTCCGGGGACGCCAAACCAGCGCTGACACCGACCTCAACGGCGGGAACGCCGATTGAGGCGGATCGAGATCGCCAGGCCTGAGATCGCGAATCTGGTGGATCGGTACCTGGTCCGGCTGTCGCTGCCGACGGACGATCTCTGGGTCTCCGACGAACGAACCATCTACGCTAGATGGATCGGCCGGAGGATTCCCGCCCACTACGGCGGTGCCTACTGCTTCCTCGGCCAGTACGAGGCCCACGCCATCCTGATCAACGCGGCCCGGATCGACCTGGCCGCCTCCCGGGCGCTGGAGATCGTCGTCTGCGAGGAGTTCGTGCACATGCGGGACTTCATCGACGGCGACCGGCGTCGCCACAGCCACCACGGTCACGATCGGATCGCCCATCGGGTCTCGGCGCTGACCGGCGCCACGCTGGAGGAGATCCGGACCTGCCTGCTGCCGACGGTCCGCCGGAAGCCCCGCTATCTCTATCGCTGTCCAGCCTGCGGAATGATGGTCCGGCGACGGGTCCGCGGGACCTGGTCCTGCGGGCGCTGCTCACCGGAATTCCACCGCGAGTACGTCCTTCGCCTGGTCCCGGATGACCACGGAGCCGGGAAATCAGTTCTTGGCCCGGCAAGACCGGATGATAAGGCGGTTGGCCGCGACCTCGCCCGCGACCGAGATTGAACCGGAGTTGGCATCGGCCGCGATTGCGGATAACATGGCGGCTCCCCTGTCGTTCGAGGGCCCGATCGACCTGTTCACTGGAGCGCTGGATGCGAACACTCAGCCTGAACCTCGACCTGTCCGACGCCGAGATTCTGCGGGATGCCGTCGAGTATCAGCTAAGACGTCAGGCTGACAGCGACGATCTGCGGCTGGTCGATCATCGGATGCGGTCACTCAAGGCGACGCTACACGAACTCACTCAGATGATCGAACGGCCCCAGCCGCGCCGCCGGCTGATCGCGGCGCCTCTATCCCATGAGGCCCGCACCGCGTTGCGCCGAGTCCACTGACAGACGTCCGACCACTCACCGCTCCTGGCGGGTCGGTAGGCGGTCGGACGCGACGTGCGACGCGAAGATGCGCTGGTGGCGCTCGGCGATCGCCTGGACCTCGCTCCGAGCTCGGCGCTCGACCAGCGCAGGGCTCAGCACCCCTGTCCAGGGAACCGACGGAGCCAGACTCAGCGTTCCCGCGTAGGATTGGTCGAGGAGATAGGCCAGACTGCGTCGGGTCAGGCGGTTTCGGGTTCCTGAGGAGACGTCGCCGCCCGAGGTGCCGACTCGAACGAGCGTCAGGCGAGGCAGGACCCGCTGGATGGCCGCTTCGGCTTCCCATCGCGGATCGATCCCACCACACAGATCGAGCGCCAGATCGAAGTCCCACTCCTCCGCGGTGCGCCGCAGCGCACCCATCGTCGAGAGATGAGCACGAGTCCCCTCGAGGTCGTCTGGGCGGAGCACCAGCACGACTCGCGTACCGGGCCCAATACCTTCCTGGAGCCGGAGAAGCAGCGGACGCTTGTCACGGTCACCCATCGGTCGAAGGGCCGGCTCCCGATCCACGATGAGCTGGCGGACGGACAGTCGGGTGGCGAGAGCCAACCAGTCATCGACAAACCGGTCCGAGCGAGCGGCCGTGTGCCCCAGTCGTCGCGGACGCGGCAACCAGACGCTGGGGACGGTCCCAGCCGGGACAGAATCCGCCCGAGCCCCGCTGGCGAAGCCTCCGAGCGTGAGGCCGGGACGGGTCGCCAGGTCGAGATCGAGGCCGTCCGTTCCGGCCTGACGGGCGGCAATGGCAAGGGTGCTGATGGGCAGCCAACGATTCGCGCGGCTCGAGAGAACGAGGGACGGGACGAGCGGCCATTGGGACATCGGGAGGCCTGTCCAGCGGGGCATCTCACCCGCGGTCTGTTGCGGAGCGAACCAGGTCGGGAGGGAGGCGACGTTGCCAGGGGGCGGGTGGGTCCTGTGACGTCGTCAGTCTAGCACCGTCGCCCGGACGGTCCTGAGCGGATCGGTGAAAATCATGCCTTCGGCGCAGACACGTGGCTCTCCACGGCGTCCCTGATGGCCCGTTCCACGGCGAGTTCCGTCGCCATCGCGAGCCGGGCGATGGTCATCGGATCGGGTGAACCCTCGTGGAGCGTCGAGACGAAGAGGGTATCCCCATCGAAGATGGTATGGCTCGGGACGATCATCCGGGCCAGCCCGTCGTGGGCGGCGATAGCGCAACGAGCCAGTGCGACCTGGTCGGCCGCGGCATCGATGATGACGGCTCCGATCGTCGTGTTCTCGCTAATCCCTACAGCCGGCACCCCTCCGGCGTCCAGCGACAGAAGTTCGGGCCGCGGGTCCGCGCCCGCTACAACGCCGATCGCGTTGACCGCGACGATCGCCGTGACGCTCCCCGGACCAACGGCGATGGTGGCGATCCCGAGCCCGCCCGGCTTTGGCTCACCGAGGATCTTGCCCACTGTCGCACCCGTTCCGGCGCCGACGCGTCCGCGCTCGACCCTCGATATGGGGATCGCTGACTCCACTGCCCGACGCCCCGCGGACGCGTCGGGCCAGACCGGCTCACCGTTGGCGAGGTCGAACAACACCGCGGACGGCACGATCGGCACGGGGCCGGCCGCGGTCGAATACCCACGGCCCTGCTCCCGCAGCGACTGCATCACACCATCGGCGGCGGCGAGACCGAAGGCGCTGCCGCCGGTCAGCAAGATGGCGTCGGCCCGGCGGACGAGGTTGGCCGCGCCGAGCACGTCCGTCTCGCGGGTGCCGGGCGCTCCGCCCCGGCTGTCGACCGTCGTCAGGAGGGAATCGGGAAAGACGATGACCGTGCACCCGGTCCGGTTCTCATGATCCGTCCAGTGACCGATCCTGACCGAATCGAGCCCGACTGGCAACTGCGCTTCGCTCATGGACAACTCCTCTGCCGGATCAATGTGGGGCGGCGGGCGACCCGTCGTTCAGCCGGTAATAGTCGCACTCGTCTCGAACGGGACAGACCTCGCACCGGGGCCGTTGCGACTGACAGACCGTCTGCCCGTGGGCGATCAGGTTGAGATGGGCGGTCAACACCCGGTCCCGATCCTTGCCGAGCAGATCTTCGAGGATCGGCTCGGTCGCCTCGGCGGACGTCTTCGGCGGGACCAGGCCGATCCGTCGACTGACTCGATGGACGTGCGTATCGACCGGCATCGCCGGCCGGCCGAGGCTGAAGAGGAGTACGCAGGCCGCGGTCTTCGGTCCAACCCCGTGCAGGGTCATCAGATCCTGTTTGGCCTCACCCATCGACATCGACTCGATGTGGTCGAGCGAGAGTTCCCCGTGCCGTGTAGCGATGGAATCGAGGATCGCCTGGATCCGCGGCCCCTTGATCCTCGCCAGCCCGCCGGACCGGATCGCGTCGATCACCTCGTCACCGGGCGCCTCGCGAACCGCCTCCCAGGTCGGGAACCGGTCCCGGAGCGAGCGGAACGAGCGGGCGGTGTTGACGTTCGACGTGTGCTGGGAGAGGACGGTCCCGATCAGCTCGTCAAGTGGCGTGCCTTTTGACCGCCAGCGATGCCGACCGTAGGTATCCTCGAGCGCGTCGAAGACCGTCGCCGACTTGAGCCGGGTCGCTTCCGGCATCTCCGCCGGTCCCGGACCGCGCCGGCGGATCGGGGTCCGCTTGTTCTCGGTCGTCGCCATAGTCTCTCTGTACTCTCTCGTTCGTTCTGGCCGCTCGCCGATCCGCCCATCCGATGCGATGTCCGAAACGACAATGCAGGGTCCGCACCAGAGCGCGACGCCAACCGCTCCGTCCAGGCAGCCAGTCGTTTCCGCTCACGGTCGGCCATTGAACGAAGTCACCGGATCGCTTACACTCTCCCGAGTTTTCGATGAGGTGGCATGGTGACGAACTCGGTCGGTCCGGTTGGCTGGGCGTCAGTCGACATGGGCTTTGCACAACTGAGCAGTCCGGCGTTCGGCGCCTCGCGGTCCTTCGGGGACCGACGGGCGTTTTTTTTGCCCGGTACCCACGGCGCCACGCCGAGCACCTCGTCATCGCGTGACACAGGCAAGGAGCGACCAGAGCGTGGCTGATGCATCCTGGCTGATCCGGGGCGGCCGGATCATCGACCCAGGCTCCGGCGTCGACATCGTCGCGGACCTCCGCATCACCAACGGCTCCGTCAGCGAGATCGGAGCGGCCGGCGAGTCGCTCGTCGCGAGCAACGAACAGGAGGTAGACGCCTCCGGGCTGATCGTCAGCCCGGGCCTGATCGACGCGCACGTCCATCTCCGGGTGCCGGGTCAGGACCACAAGGAGACGATGGCCACCGGGACGGCGGCAGCCGCGGCCGGCGGCTTCACGGCCATCGCGACGATGCCGAACACCGTCCCCGCGATCGACAGCCCTGAGATCGTCGCCGACCTGCTGGCGGATGCCCGCGCCAGCGGCGTCGTCCGGGTCTACCCGATCGTGACGATCAGTCGGGGTCGAATCGGCGAACGAGCGATCAACTTCGCCGCCCTCGTTGCCGCCGGTGCCATCGGCTTCTCCGACGACGGCGACACCACTGCCGACAGTGACCTCATGCGGACGGCCCTCGTCGCTTCGCGCGAGACCGGCCGTCCGGTGATGGTCCACTGCGAGGACAAGGCGCTGGCTCATGGCGCCATGCATGAGGGCGAGGTCTCCGCCCGGCTCGGGGTGACCGGCATCCCGCCGGAGGCCGAGGAGATCATCATCGCCCGGGACATCATGCTGGCACGGCTGACCGGCGGCTGGCTTCACGTCCTCCACGTCAGCACTGGCGCCGGGGCGGACCTCGTCCTGGCCGGTCGGCGGTCGGGCGCAAACGTCACGGCCGAAGTGATGCCCCACCATCTGACGATGACCGACGCCTGGGTCGAGGGCGACGGGACCCTGCTCCACACTGATTACCCACCCCGGCAGCGGGACATCGCGACGCCGGACAGCCTCGCCAAGGTCAACCCGCCGCTGCGGACCGCCGCCGACACCGCCGCCCTGCTCGCTCACCTCGACCGCGGTACCTTCGACATCCTCGCCACCGATCACGCGCCGCATGCCGGGGACGAGAAGGCCCGGCCCTTCGCCGACGCCCCGATGGGGATGAGCGGGCTGGAACTGGCGCTGCCGGTCCTGCTCGGTCTGGTCCGGGCCGGTAATCTCCGGCTGGTCGACCTGATCCGTCGCCTCAGCTCCGAGCCGGCCCGCCTGTTCGGGATGACCGGAGGCTCGCTCCAGCCCGGCAGCCCGGCCGATGTGACGCTGATCGACCCCGACCGCGAATGGGTGGTCGGGCGGGAGACGCTCCGCACGAAGAGCATCAACACGCCCCTCTTGGGCATGACTGTCCGCGGCCGGGCCACGCTCACGCTCGTCGACGGCATCGAGCGTCACCGCCTGTGACGATGAGTTGTTGCGATCACACGGCGCCCAGTACGATCCAACACCGGCAGCGGGAGAAGATGTAGACATGACGTACCAACCTCGAACCACCGCCGCACTCGTGCTGGCCGACGGGACGATCTTCGGCGGGACGCCGTTCGGGTCCGACACCGACGCGGCCGGCGAGGCCGTCTTCACGACCACGATGACCGGCTATCAGGAGGTCTGCACCGACCCATCGTTCCGGGGTCAGCTCGTCTGCATGACCTACCCGCTGATCGGCAACTACGGTGTCAACGGTCACGACGACCAGTCCCGCCGGCCGTGGATCAACGGGCTGATCGTCCGCGAGCACGCCGCGATGCCGAGCCACTATCAGTCCGAAGGGACGATCGACGGCTACCTCCGCCGCTGGGAGATCCCGGCCATCGCCGGGATCGACACCCGGGCCCTGACCCGGCATATCCGAACCTCGGGCGACATCCGGGCGGTGATCGTCAGCGACCGGACCGGGCTGTCAGACGACGAGCTGGTCGAGCGCGCCCGGCATGCGCCCCTGCCCGGCGAGCAGGCCGTCGTCGATCAGGTCAAGGTTACGGCCACCGAGCGGTTCGGTCCGAACGACGGACCCCACATCGTCGTGCTCGACTGCGGCGTCAAGCGGAACATCATCCGGGCGTTGCTCGAACGCGGGGCCCGGGTGACAATCGTCCCCTACGGCTCCTCCCCGGCCGAGATCAGCGCTCTAGAACCCGACGGCGTGATCGTCTCGCCTGGACCGGGCGACCCGGCCAACCTCGATGACGGCCTCGACGTGGTCGAATCGCTGCTTGCCAACGATACCCCCTACTTCGGCATCTGCCTCGGCCACCAGCTCCTCGCCCGGGCGATCGGTGCCGAGACCACCAAGCTGAAGTTCGGCCACCGCGGCGGCAACCATCCGGTCCGCAACGCCCTGACCGGCCGGGTGTCGATCACCGCCCAGAACCACGGCTTCCGGGTCGAGACCGGCACGGTTCCAACCGGCGACGGCTGGACGGTCGCCATCGTCAACCTCAACGACGGCTCGGTCGAGGGCCTCAGCCACGCCACCCGGCCGGTCCTCTCGGTTCAGTTCCACCCCGAGGCCGCGCCGGGGCCGCTCGACAACGGCGGCCTGTTCGACCAGTTCCTCGCGACGGTCCGCGATCGAAAGAGCATCACCCCGGAGGCCGGCGCGTGACCAGTATCCAGACCGACATCCTTGCCCCCGCGCCGAAGCAAACCGACCACCCACCTGTGAAGAGCGTGCTGGTGATCGGCTCCGGGCCGATCGTGATCGGCCAGGCCGCCGAGTTCGACTACGCCGGTACGCAGGCCTGCCGGTCGCTAAGGGAGGAGGGCATCCGCGTCATCCTCGTCAACTCCAACCCGGCCACGATCATGACCGACGAGGACGTCGCCGACGCGGTCTACATCGAACCGCTCGTCCCGGCCGTCATCCGCCGGATCATCCAGCGCGAGCGCCCGGACGGCCTGTTGCCGACCCTCGGTGGACAGACCGGGCTGAACCTGGCGGTCGAGGTCGCGGAGCTGGGCATCCTCGAGGAGTACGGCGTCCGCCTGCTCGGCACGCCGCTGGAGGCGATCCGTAAGGCCGAGGATCGCTCGCTGTTCAAGGATCTCCTGGCGGAGATCGGCGAGCCGGTCGTCCCGAGCGCGATCGTCACGACGCCGCAGCAGGCACGGGAGTTCGTCCGCGAGGTCCCGCTGCCACTCGTCATCCGACCAGCCTTCACGCTCGGTGGGACCGGCGGCGGCATTGCCTTCACCCCGCGGCAACTCGACGAGATCGTCCGCTCCGGGATCGACGCCTCGCCGATCGGTCAGGTCCTGCTCGAGCGCTCGCTGCTCGGCTGGAAGGAGATCGAGTACGAGGTCATGCGGGATGCGGCCGACACCTGCATCACGATCTGCAACATGGAGAACCTGGACCCGATGGGGGTCCACACCGGCGACAGCATCGTCGTCGCCCCGTCGCAGACCCTGACCGATGGCGAATACCAGATGCTGCGCTCGTCAGCCCTGAAAATCATCCGGGCGCTCGGGATCGAGGGCGGCTGCAACGTCCAGTACGCGCTCGACCCGGAATCGTCGGCCTACTCCGTGATCGAGGTCAACCCCCGCGTCTCGCGCTCGTCGGCCCTCGCCTCCAAGGCGACCGGCTATCCGATCGCCCGGGTCTCGGCCAAGATCGCGATCGGCCGGCGGCTCGACGAGCTCCGCAACGCCGTTACGGGCGAGACGACCGCCGCCTTCGAGCCGGCCCTCGACTACGTGGTCGCCAAGATCCCCCGTTGGCCCTTCGACAAGTTCACCAGCGCCGACCGGACGATCAGCACGCAGATGAAGGCGACCGGTGAGGTCATGGCGATCGACCGCTCCTTCGAGGGGGCGATCCAGAAGGCCGTCCGCTCGCTGGAGACGACCGCTAAGGACCTCGGCTGGGAGGAGCCGGCCTGGTCCGGTCCCGACGCCGAGGTGATCCTGACCGACCTGATCCAGCGGCCCAACGACCTCCGTCTCTGGGCGGTGATGGCGGCCCTCCGGCGGGACTGGACCTCCGACCGGATCCATGACCTGAGCAGGATCGACCACTGGTTCCTCGACAAGCTCGCCGGGCTGGTCGCCATGGAGCGCGAACTCACCGGCGGCGTCAACCAGGATCCCGACCTGCTCTGGCGGGCCAAGCGGGCCGGCTTCAGCGACCGGCAGATCGCGACCCTGACCGGCACGGCCGAGTCCGACGTCGCCAACCAGCGCTATGAGGTTGAAATGGTGCCGGTCTACAAGATGGTCGATACCTGCGCGGCCGAGTTCGCGGCGAAGACGCCGTACTTCTACTCGACCTACGAGCAGGAGGACGAGGCCACCCCACTGACCGGCCGCCGGGCGATCGTCGTCGGCTCCGGCCCGATCCGGATCGGCCAGGGGATCGAGTTCGACTACTGCTCGGTCCAGGCTGCCCGGACGCTGCACGAGGCCGGGGTCGCCTCGATCATGGTCAACAGCAACCCGGAGACGGTCTCGACCGACTTCGACGCCAGCGACCGGCTCTACTTCGAGCCGCTCGACGCCGAGAGCGTCCGCGAGATCGCCCGCCACGAGCGCCAGCCGGACGGCGACGGCGGCGGGATGCCGCCGGTCATCGTCCAGTTCGGCGGCCAGACGGCGATCAACCTCGCCGGTCCCCTCTCCCGGGCCGGAGCGCCGATCATGGGCTCCTCGCTGAACTCGATCGACCTCGCCGAGGACCGTGACCGGTTCGGCGCCTTCCTCCGCGACCTCGACATCCCGCAACCTCTCGGCGCGACGGTGACGAATCTCGGCGACGCTCAGGCCGTGGCCGACCGGATCGGCTATCCAGTCCTCGTCCGGCCGAGCTACGTCCTCGGTGGACGGGCGATGGAGGTCGTCTACAGCGCGGACCAGCTGTCACGTTACGTCAAGACCAACGCCAGCTTCAGCACCGAGCACCCGATCCTGGTCGACAAGTACCTGCTCGGCCGCGAGATCGAGGTCGACGCGATCAGCGACGGCGAGACCGTCCTCATCCCCGGCATCATGGAGCACATCGAGCGGGCCGGCGTCCATTCCGGCGACTCGTTCGCCGTCTACCCGGCTCAGAACGTCTACCCGGCCGAGATCGAGACGATCGTCGACCACACGACCCGGATCGCGCTCGGGCTCAAGGCGCAGGGCATCATCAACATCCAGTTCGTCATCCAGAGCGGCCGGGTCTTCGTCCTCGAGGTCAACCCGCGCTCCTCCCGGACCGTCCCGTTCATGAGCAAGGCGACCGGCGTGCCGATGGTCAGGCTCGCCACGAACATCCTGCTCGGTCGGACGCTGGCGGAGCAGGGTTACGAGGGCGGGCTCTGGCCCCGCCAGCCGCTGGTCGCGGTGAAGGCGCCGGTCTTCTCGATGGCGAAGCTCCGCGGCGTCGAGGTCCACCTCGGCCCGGAGATGAAGAGCACCGGCGAGGTCATGGGGATCGACCGGTCGTTCGAACCGGCCTTCTACAAGGCGCTGATGGCCGCCGGCCTCGCGCTCCCGAAGGAATCGTCGATCCTGCTCTCGCTGGCCGACGAGGACAAGGCCGACGCCCTGACGATGGTCGACGCGCTGGTCCGACTCGGGCACAGGCTCTACGCGACCGAGGGCACGGCGGCCTTCCTGGAGCGCAACGGGCTCCCGGTCCAGATGGCGACCAAGCGGATCGGCCGGGGCAAGCCGGACGTCCTCGACCTGATCCTCCAGCGGACGGTCGCCGGCGTCATCAACACGCCGGGCCGGGCCGACAAGGAGGTCCTCGATGGCCTCCAGATCCGGCGGGCGGCCGTCGAGCGCGGCATCCCCTGCATCACCTCGCTCGACACGGCCCGGGCGATGGTGCGGGCGATGCGGCGCAACAACGCAACCTATTCGATCCAGCCGGCCGCGACCTACCGCAAGGCCGATATCGGATACTAGGAGCGGAGGGTATTTCCATGTCCGAACCGGCGACCGCTCCCGACAGCGACCTGACGATCGAGCCCGACACCCGGAGCAGCGGCAACCGCGAGTTCACGGCCACGGTCGTCTCCGTCGCCCGGGAGATGGGCGACTGCACGCTGCTGACGCTCAGCCTTCCGGCCGGGCTCGGCCATAGGCTCCGGCCGGGTCAGTTCGTCAACGTGCTTTGCCGCGACGCGCTCTCCCTCGACCCGCTGCTCCGCCGACCGTACTCCTTCTTCCGGGCGGATGGAGCGGCCGACACGATGACGCTGCTCGTCCGGCCGTTCGGGCGGGGCAGCCAGTGGCTGGCCGGGCGAATGGTCGGCGAGACGCTCGATATCATGGGACCGTTCGGCAATCACTTCGAGGTCTCGACGCGATCCGATCGCCTCCTGATGGTCGCTGGTGGTGTCGGGATCGCCCCGCTCGTCCATCTAAGCGACGAGGCGCTCGCCCGCGGTCAGAGCGTCACCCTGTTGATGGGCGCTTCGACGGAGGAGACGCTGCTCTCGGCTGGTCAGCTTCCCGCCGAGGTCGAGTACGTCGTCGCGACCGACGATGGCTCTCAGGGCCACCGGGGCTACGTGACGGATCTCGTCCGGGACTATCTCCAGTGGGCCGACCAGGTCTTCGCCTGCGGTCCCGACCCGATGCTCCGCTCGCTCGCCAACGTGATCAGGCTCAACCGCGTCGGACGCCGGCCGAGCGTCCACGTCTCGGTCGAGCGGTCGATGGCCTGCGGCGTCGGCGCCTGCCTGGGCTGCGTGATCGACACCCGCCACGGGATGCAGACGTCGTGTGTGACCGGGCCGGTCTTCCTGGTCGAGGAGATCGTCTGGTGAGATCACCAGTGGCGCGTCAGCCGTCATTAGCCACGAATGTCAGGTCGAGCTCGCCGCGATCGTGCTCCCCTCCCTGGGACCCGTCGCAGTCGACGAATGGCTTCAGCCGGTCGGAGCGTGACGGGAAGCCGGGGAGAGGCTGGTGGTGGGGACTGCACCGGGTCACTCAATTGACCCTTGATGGACCACTAGTGACGCGGTTCCGAGCGACCAAGAGGAGGCGAGCCGGTGGCTGACCTGTCCGTCGACCTCGCTCCCCACAATCCCCGCGAGCTCCGGCTGGCCAATCCGGTCGTTGCCGCCTCGGGCTGCTTCGGCTACGGGCAGGAGTACCAGGGCACGATCGACATCCAGAAGCTGGGTGCCTTCGTCTCCAAGGGGATAACGCCCGAGCCACGCTCCGGCAACCCGATGCCGCGGATCACCGAGACGCCGGGCGGGATGCTCAACGCGATCGGGCTCCAGAACCCCGGACTTCGGGCCTTCATCCGCAAGTACCCGCCGCTCTGGGAGCCGTGGTCGGTTCCGGCGATCGTCAACATCTCTGCCGAGACCGTCGAGGACTTCGCCAGCATGGCGCGGCAGCTCGACGAGGTGCCGGGCATCGCCGCGCTCGAAGTCAACATCTCCTGCCCGAACATCAACGCCGGCGGCTTCTGCTTCGGCTGGGACGCCGACATGAGCCGTGAGGTAACGGCTGCAGTCCGGGCCGCGACGACGCTTCCGATCATCGTCAAACTCAGCCCCGGGGCGACCGACATCGCCAGGATCGCCCTGGCGGTGCAGGAGGGCGGGGCCGACGCGGTCAGTCTGATCAACACGCTGGTCGGGATGAGCATCGATGTCCGGCGGCGGCGGCCGATCCTCGCCAACGGGACCGGTGGCCTGTCCGGCCCGGCGATCAAGCCGGTCGCAGTCCGGATGACCTATCAGGTCGCCCAGGTCGTCGGCATCCCGGTCGTCGGTCTGGGCGGGATCATGGGGCTCGACGACGCCCTCGAGTTCTTCATGGCTGGCGCCAGCGCCATCCAGGTCGGGACCGGGTTCTTCGCCCAGCCTGGCCGGATGCTCGCGATCGTCGATGAGCTCGACCGGTGGCTCGACGGTCAGGGCTGCCAGCGCCTCGACGAGATCGTCGGCACGGCGCTGCCGAACGGGCTCCCGCCCCGCCGCTCCCGGACTGATGAATTTGGGTTCGCGCTCGCCGGTGGCGGGGTGTGACCGTCTGGAGCTTCCGGGAACCATTGACGCGGTACCTACGAACCTGATAGGGTCGGTGAGGGCCAACGGTGGCCGTCAGAACAAGCGACGCTCTCTGTTCGACCGGAGGATGCATTCCATGACCTTGACGACCGATCTCCGTGCACGGAAGACGGCCTCCGCTCCTCTCACCTAAGCGTCCTGCATCTCCCTCTGCCTGAGTCCGGGCGTCTCCAGTCCCGGCGACCGCAGATTCCTGTTCCCCGCCTCTCGGGCGGACCTCTCCCGTGTGCGTACGAATGACGATCTCCCCTCGGGTCATCCCGTGGGGATCATGTCGTGTCGCGCGCAACAAGGGGTCTCGCCAGTATGTCGGTCACTACTTCATCCCCATCGCCTCGTCTCAACTGGATTCTGCTCGTCCGCTACCTGCGGCCGTACCGGTGGGACGTCCTCGCTCTGGCGGTCGTGCTCGCCGTTACTATCGCCATCCAGCTCGCGACACCGCTCGTCGCCGCCCGGTTCCTCGATCGTGCAACCGGCGGCGCCGCCAGCGAGACGCTGGTCGCGCTGGCCCTGCTCACGGTCGCTCTCGCAGTTGTCGGTCAGGGCGTCGCTGTCGCGGAGACGTGGGTGGCCGAGCGGATCGCCTGGGGCGCCACCAACGCCCTGCGGGAGGATCTCGCCGCCCACCTGCTCACGCTGGACGCCGCGTTCCACAACGCTCATACGCCCGGCGAACTGATCGAGCGGGTCGATGGCGATATCGGCACGCTCGCCCGGTTCTTCTCACGGTTCGCGGTCTACATCATCGGAAATGCCGTTCTGATCGTCGGCGTCCTGATCCTGCTCTACGCCCTCGACTGGCAGGTCGGGCTCGGCCTGACGATCTTCGTCGCGACCGCCCTGACCGCCGTCCTCTGGCTGCGGACCCGAGCCACGCCCTACTCCGCGGCCGAGCGACAGGCAGCGGCCGATACCTATGGCTTCCTCGGTGAGTACCTTGCGGGGTTGGAGGACGTGCGGGCGAGCCGGGCGAAGGCTTTCGTGCTTCGTCGCTGGGCCGGGCTGATGCGCACCTGGCTGGCGACCCGCATGCGGGCCCAGATGCGCGGCTACGGGATGGTGTCGACGGTCACCCTGATCTTCGGGCTAGGGATCGCGTTCGCCCTCGCCCTGAGCGCCATGCTCTACCACGACGGTTCGCTCACGATCGGCGCGGCCTACCTGGTCTTCCGCTACACGGAGATGCTGCGGCAACCGACCGAGCAGATTCGGAACGAGATCCAGGACCTCCAGCAGGCCGGCGCCAGCCTCGGTCGCATTGAAGCGTTGTTCTCCCGGCAGACAAGCCTGAGCGACGGTCCGGGCGATCGACTGCTGGCGGGCCCGCTCTCGATCGACCTCGAGGACGTCTCGTTCGGCTACGAACCTGGCACCCCGGTCCTGCGAGGCATTTCGCTGCACCTCCCGGCCGGACGGGTGCTCGGAATCCTCGGCCGGACCGGGAGTGGCAAGACCACGATGACCCGCCTGCTTCCTCGCTTCTACGATCCCGTTCAGGGCACAGTCCGGCTGGGTGGTGTCGATCTGCGAACGGTACCGGTCGCCGCGATCCGCGCTCGCGTCGGCCTGCTGACCCAGGAGGCGCACCTGTTCAACGCCAGCCTTCGCGACAACCTGACGCTCTTCGACGGCGACGTGCCGGACGACCGTCTGATCGACGCGCTCGACTCCGTCGGCATGAGCCGTTGGCTGACGACACTGCCGGACGGCCTCGATACCGTCCTCGGCGCCGCTGGCAGCGGGCTGTCCGCCGGGCAGACCCAGCTGCTGGCCTGTGGGCGCCTGCTCCTGCGCGATCCGGACGTCGTCATCCTAGACGAGCCCTCCTCGAAGCTCGACCCGGCGACCGAGCGCCTGGTTCACCGGGCGCTCGCCCGGCTCCTCGCTGGCCGGACCGGGATCGTCGTTGCCCACCGGCTCTCGACCTTCGACCTGGTCGACGACATCCTCGTCATCGAGGACGGTAAGGTGCGGGAGCACGGCGCCCGCTCCGCCCTCGCCGCCGACGACCTGTCCCGGTTCGCGGACCTGCTGCGCCTTGACCAGCAGGAGGTGCTCGCATGACCTCACAACCAACCTGGCGCTCACTCTGGCAGATGTTTCGCTTCGTCCGCGGCTACAGCGTCGCCCACACGACGCTGTGGGCACTGATGAACCTGTCCATATTGCTCCCGGGCCTCATCGCCCAGCGGTTCCTGGATGCCTTGACTGGCTCTTCAACAGGCTCCACCAGTACCGCTGGGCTCATCATCCTGCTGATCGTGCTGGCGCTCAGTCAGGCGGCGTTGTGGATGGTCGCCGGGTACGTCGAGATCATGTGCCGCTTCCTCGGCAGCGCCCTGCTACGGTGGAACCTCCTCAGTCATCTGCTCGATCGTCCGGGCGCACTGCCGCTCCCGTTCGGCATCGGCGACACGATCAATCGCTTTCGCGATGACGTCGACCTGGTGGAAGACAACCTGGACTGGACCGACGAGATCGCAGGTCAGGGAGTGGTGGCGCTCGTCGCCATCGCCATCCTCCTCGCGACCGACGTCACGATCACGCTGGCCGTCTTCGTGCCGCTCATCGTCATCATCGCTGTCGCCCAGCGGACGACGGCATCGCTTGGTCGCTACCGGGCGGCCAGCAGCCAGGCGACCAGCGAGGTCTCAGGCGCGATCGGCGACATGCTCACGGCTGCCGAGACTCTCCGCGCGGCCGGCGCTGAGCAGCGGGCGGTCGCTCACCTCGGCCGGCTCAACCGGCGACGACGCGACCTGACCATCAGGGACCGCGTCGCGACCCAGCTGCTCGACGCCGTCACTCACAACCTCTCCGGGATCGGTGTCGGCCTCATCATGCTGCTGGCGGCGAGCCGGCTCCGCGCCGGGGACCTGACCGTCGGCGAGTTCGTCCTCTTCGTCTCCTATCTCTCCTTCGTCACCGACTTCACAGCCGGACTGGGTCAATACCTGGCCCAGTTCCAGCAAACCGCCGTAGCGTTCGATCGCCTCAGGACACTGATGGATGGTGCATCGGCGGGTGCGCTCACCGCCTCGGCCACACTGCATCTCCGGGGTCCGCTGCCGTCCGCCCAGGCTCTGGAGAAAGGTCTGGTTGATCCGTTGGAAGTGGTCACGGCCACCGGCCTGACCTACCGCTACCCAGGCAGTGGACATGGGATCGTCGACGTCGATCTCGCCCTGCCAATGGGCACCCTCACCGTCGTCACGGGCCGGGTGGGTTCCGGGAAGTCGACGCTCCTGCGCACCTTCCTCGGCCTGCTTCCCAGAGATGCAGGCCTCGTTCACTGGAACGGAACGCTCATCGACGACCCGGCCGCCTTCCTCACGCCACCACGGGCGGCGTACACCGCCCAGACGCCGAGGCTGTTCAGCGACACGTTGCGGCAGAACATCCTGCTCGGCCTGCCCGACGATCCCACGCTCCTCGACCGGGTGATCCACGATTCGATGCTCGAACGTGACTTCGCCACCTTCCCCGCCGGACTGGAGACCATGGTCGGAACGCGTGGGGTCATGCTGTCTGGCGGACAGGTGCAACGCGCCGCCGTCGCCCGGATGCTGGCCCGGGACAGTGACGTCATGGCGATCGACGATGTCTCGAGCGCACTCGATGCGGAGACGGAGCGGGACCTGTGGCAAGGCCTGCGGGCCCGTCCGGGGGCGACGTACCTGGCGGTCTCCCATCGTCGCGCCGCACTCCTTCAGGCGGACCGGATCATCGTGCTCAAGCATGGTCGCGTCGAAGCAACCGGCTCGCTCGACGACCTGCTCGCGACCAGCCCCGAGATGCGCGAACTCTGGCAGGTCGCGGACGACGAGCCCTCGCCGAAGTGAGGAGACGTCGACGTGCTACGGTTGGCGGAACGATGTCAGCGCGAAACGTACTCAACCCCAGGAGAACGTTCCGGTATGCAGTCGTCCCAGGAAACGGTCATGCGGCTGTTCGACGAGAGCGGCGCTCTGCGCGACGGGCACTTCCTGCTCTCGTCGGGCCGGCACTCGGGTCAATACATGGAGAAGTTCCACCTGCTTCGTCAGCCCGTCCGGACGAGCCTGCTCTGCGAGGAGTTCGCGAACCGGTTCCGGGGCGAGCGGATCGACGTGGTGGTCGGCCCGACGACCGGGGGCATCCTCCTCGCGTTCGAGGTCGCCCGGCAACTCGGCATCGCCGCGGCCTACGCCGAGCGGACCTCCGAGGGCGGGACTTCCCGCGAGATCCGGCGGAGCACGGTCTTCGTGCCGGGGAGTCGCGTGCTCGTCGTGGACGACATCCTGACCCGGGGCGGCTCGATGCGGGAGACGCTGGCGGCGTTGAAACCCCATCCGGTCGAGGTCGTCGCCGTCGGCGTGATCGTCGATCGGAGCGGCGGGACGGTGGACTTCGGCGTGCCGATGGCCGCGCTGGCGACGGTCGACATCGAGACCTGGGAGCCGGCGGACTGCCCCTTGTGCGCGAACGGCATCCCGCTGGTCAAGCCGGGAACGACGTCGGTGCTGGCGTCCTGACGATCCCTCGGCAGAACGACGGACAGTCCTACTCGTCGGAGGTGTGGGCGATCTTCTGCCGGAGGATCTCGCGCTGCTCGTGGATGTCGTCGAGCCGCTGCTCGATCTGGCGGAGGGTCTCCGGCTTCGGGTTGGTGACGTACTCGTTGCGCAATTCGATCACCATCTGGGCGAGCCGGGCGATGGTGCGAACAGTGTGAATCGGGTCGTCCTCCCGCGTCGCCAGGGTATAGCCACTACTCATGCTGATCACCTCTCACTGGTGCAGTACCCCATGGCCGGGCGCGGCGACGCTGCCGGGTCGTCCGCTGGCGACTGGCCGAATCCTGAACCAGGAAAGAGTAGCAGACGGGCTCATGGACACCCCGCCAGGTTTGCGCATCAGACGCCAAAGACCTTGATGAGAATCAGCCCCAGCGTGACGCTCAGACCGGTCAGCAGCAGAACCAGCGTCGCGACCGCCCGACCGCTCCGCCGGACACTCGAGAGGTCGACGGTCAGCCCGAGTGCCGCCATCGCTACGATCGTCATCGCCCGGCTCACCTCCCGGACGCCGTTGCCGATTGCCTCGGGAATCAGGCCCACGGTCCGCGCAACGGCGAAGAGCAGAAACCCGATCACGAACCAGGGGACGGCGTTGGCCAGCCGGAACCGTACGGCGGGCTGGTCGCCCATCCTGTTCTGCGTTGCCTGGCTCATCGCCGACC
>JAABUS010002077.1_pt1 | contig 39666 bp, 4 predicted proteins | sample 5560161 | NCBI WGS metagenome assembly JAABUS01 (sample SAMN10711885, study PRJNA513376) | rock metagenome | isolation source: Antarctica rocks | place: Antarctica: Victoria Land, Trio Nunatak nord | collected 2016-01-04
GGGACCAGGCGAGGGCATATTCTGCGAAACTGCAGCCGGGTGTGTTCATTTCGTGGAATGCGGCTACTCTGTCTCCGGGCTTGAATTCGGTGATGGAGGAGCCTACGGCGTGGATTGTTCCTGCTATGTCGTCACCCTGGTTGGCGGGTGGGAAGCCCCATTCTGGGTACTGCGTGGTAAGATTGTGAGATTCTGAACCCTTTCTTTCTTAATGAGAGAATATCATGGACATACTTTCCAGTCTTTCGGATTCGTGCCCGAAACAATCACTTTGATGACGACTTGAGAGGCATTAGCTGTTGGGATGGGGGATTCTTTGATCTCGACGCGGGGGCCGGCATGGACGATGGCTGCTTTCATACTGTATCTTAGGTGTTGCGTGGCGCGTGGAAGACTGTTTAGAGGGGCTGCAGAGGTAGAGAAAGAGGAGGAGGGAGACGATGGAAGCAGCTACACAATTGACGGGAATCTGGAGATAGAGCACCCAATTTTTATAGCCTTAGTAGCTTGACAACATGACGACAGCTTATCAAGCAACGATGGAAAAATGGACCGGAGTTAGGATTCTGCGAGGGACTCATGCTGCGCTACTGCCACCTACTGCCACCACTACAATGGTTGCACTCGCTGTCTTGTCAAAGGGAAAACGGAGCGGATGAATCAAGGACGATCACAACTCCAAAGCATGCAAGGTGAAAGATGGTCATGTCAATGGCAGAATTGGGAAACGTAGGAATGATGCATGAAGCAAGACTATGAGTAATCGTAGCACCTAACTAAGCCAAGCTTGGCTTAGTTAGGTGCTACGATTAGCTCGGACGAAGCGATCTGTCCCTAACCGAGCCCTCCTTGCTTTGCAATCCAAGTCTCAATGACCGACGAGTCAAGGCTTGCTCCACTACCCACCACTTCACTTTCTACACAAGACTCATTCAGTCAAGTGTTATAAACTCGCGCATGAGTAGAGAAAAATAATGCCATACCCGAGCTGCTCACAAATACTCGCCATACTTCGTCCCCTCTCTAACCCTCCAGCTGGCAACAACGACTTCTTCGCCCACATCCGTAACGATGTCGTCTGGACTGTTACTGGCCACTCGCTGCTCTCAGGAACCTGGCCAACTAAAAAATCTTACCGCGCTGCCACATTCGCCAACATTGGCCCTCTCTTTGCCGCACCAGGTATGAAATTGGAGATTCTAGGGGGTGAGGAGAGCATGATTACAGAGGTCAAGGCGTTCATGGACACGGCACATCTGGAGAAGGTACTTGGCGCGGAACTGGAAAAACGGGAGAATGACTGAATGATGCTGGGAGCAAGCTCGAATATTTTAAAGGAGGGCTTTGGGAATTAAGAAGGTATCACAGAGGATGTTGACTGCATTCTACGAGACTACAATTGACCCGATGCACAATTATCCAAGGCAAGCCTATATTTGTTTTTAATTGACTGTAGCTCGATTGTGGGCTGCTAGAATGCCACTTCACTAATTATAGTGAGAGCACCCATCTGACTCCCTCGACTACGTTGGCGTGAAAAGGTTCCGAGTCTTTGAGCTGTGGGAAGACCCAGAGATAATGTGGCATTCCATCATAGCGATCGAATTTGTTCTTGATCCGATTGGAGCAGAGACACCAGTCATCAGCAAAGAGGACAAGAGGACTAGAGTGACGCCCGCATGAAGGATGCGCAACGTACCCGAACTTATCAAGGTTGTACTTGAGGACGGTCCTGTCATCACGCACCGGCTCAAGACCGCATACAGATTTATACGTTGGTGGAAGATTGCGAAGACCTGAGTGCAGGCACCGAAAACTGTAAGGGTTGGCCAGCTGTTTCGTGCCTCCATTGTGATCTTTAATGGAGATTTTTAGCTTCGGCCTAGGGTGAGCGCCGCCCTACGGTCGCGCGACGACGGGTGATCCTGGGTGAGCTGCTGCCCAACTCCTACTCCTATTAGAGGCTGTTCCATGTCGTAGATTCAGTATCTCGTTGCTTCGCCACTTCCTGCAAAGAATATTGTAAATGAGGGACTCAAACCTTGTCAATGCGATGCACGCAACAAGGCTCCTAGCGGGACAGCGGTATTACTGTATTTGTTTACTCTTGCAATCAGCTTAGACTGTGCCAACCTCGAGGTTGATCTATGCTGTATGTGCTTTTAGGTCTCTTGTGATCCTCAGAAGGCCGCTTCACTCCCACTTCGGACACGTTGATTTCCAATTGCAAAACATCTCAATTATCTTCTTTTTTTTGGTCCTCTCAGACTATTGCCTTAGGTTGCTTGACCCCCAAATCCAGAATGCTCAAGCGTTCGTTGTAGAAATTAAGAACGAAATTTGAATAGAAAATGAAGTGAGTTCCCATCACCACTCCTTCTAAACCTTAATTGCTTCATCTATCTCATCCATACCATCCACCTCCTTGGTATGCCTTAACTTGTCCCATGATGTACCGAAATATCACTCACTGTTTGGCTTGCAGAAGTTGATGGTCTGCGTCTAGAACAGTGTATAATGGAGAGGCGGAACCCTCCTTGAAGGCTTTACCATTCCTACACGCTCCGTCCTCGCAATTTATTCCTTGATACACATCACAACCCATCCAAGTGTATCTGTTTCAGGGTACGTGTGTAGAGAAAAGTTCCTACGTGCTTTTTCAGTGTACTCAAAACATGGTTCATGGACCAGACATCCTACAGATATCTTTGGACAAAATGTTACGTTCATACCTTGGTACACAGGCTGGTGCGTACGTAGCTATACCCCGTTCAGTCTAGCCTTTCCCTACGATTCTACTCGTGTCGCCGAGTTCTTTTAAGTCGTCCCAATCAGATGGTTGAAGCCTTCATGTAAAGTCCTTGATTGAGATTAGCTGGAGTGCCGCTTTTATAAAACAAATTAAAACTTTTAATTATGACTGTACTTCGACTCACCGACATTGATTACTCAGTGCTGATCAACCGATCTGATCCATCAGAGGAATGTGCCCTCGGACACAGCGACGTCTTAATCACAAAATGAGGCCACTATTACCTAATGGTGAGGAGATTCCCGATTGCGACTTTCGCATAGAATACAAATGGCCAAAGTCAAAGGTTTACGTTGTAAAGCGTCTGGAACCTAATGATCCAGACCTTGTCCGGTGGCGTACTCTCGACGAAGAGCTTTCCGCAGATCATCGCATGGTTCTAGACACGCCTAGACAGGAAGTTTCGCTTGATAATACTGGGGCAAGCGTAAGTGTAGCCAAATGTGTCTACGTCAAAGGCTTCAAAATTCGTATAACAAGCATAAATAACTAACTTTGACAAGAATGATGGTTTGATTCACGGCAGAAGAAGTAAACGAAATATCGAAACGTTCGTTTCACGTAGACAAGAAGCCAACACGACACAGTACACAAGTGTGCAGCTCCAGGAAGACATTTTGAATCATCTATTGGATATCCTGTCTAGTGAGCGGTCCTCAACTTTGATCTCAGACCACTAGAATATTTACAAAAGTCTCATTTTGAACAACAGCGTTGAACATGTCCGTAGCAATATTTTACATGCGTTAGATCAGGAAATAAAGTTGTTGTTCCAAAAGGGTGTGCTCACCTTCGAAACCTTGAGCAGTCTGGACCGGAAGAAGGCCGAGGAGGACAATACCGCAGGAGTCTATCTCCACGTGATCTACGAGTTAGAGCAGCCAAGCATATACTGGCTCTATGTTGGCGCTGCTATAGATGTGCAAAGTCGTGTCGAAGAACATAAACGTTTTAGGAGAATCCCAAGTCGGGACTCTCTTCATTCACGAATCTGGAATCAAGAGGGTCGGGGCGATTTTTTCATTTTGTTTGGAGGATTCTCGAATATTCACGTCCCAGAACAAGATCAGGTGGCCATGATCAATCTGTTAAAAAACTTTGGCCGTCAGGTATTTCAGACACTTCCAAAGAATATGCTGCAAAAAGCTTTCCCATAAAGAATTGATATCATCCAACCGGGAATACATTTAAATCGTGTATCGCCGTTGCGCCAGGTGTAGAACTTCCATCAAGACCACGTCGACCCCGGAAAGGCAGCTGAATTGACTCAGGGCGCATATGAGCTTTCAAACTCAAGTGATCCAGAGATAGTCGCCTACTTCCAACAGCAGAAAACGTTCAAAGATCTCGCACTTTGGGGGAAAAAAGAAGCGCTGAAGCTTGAACTTTTGATCCAGAATCAGACTCACTACGTTGCATTGACTCACGCGGCTCGGCAGCTTCAGGCGAAAAGCAGTTTTCACGACCTCCTCAGAGACCCTGATCCAAAAATTGGAGACAAGCTTCACGTTCTGATACAATGCAAACGATGCAAGCATCCAAAGACTCGACACATTGACCCAGCGCCTTTGTACGAGAAAGCCACCGGGCGCTTCGTAACACGAACAATGCATTGCCGCATGTGTCCATCCACAATTGGTAGACATGGTCGGTGGTCTGGTTCCCTGCAGAGCGAAGCGGAGGCTTTAGATCCAAGGGTATCTACAATATCGAAAACAATACTTCATGGTCAGTGGCGCACAACGACGGAGTCTTTGAAATTGCCGTGATAGCCCTTATTTGATGAAAATGGAAGGACGAAAGGTCGCAGTGAATGGAAACTTGTGGGGCAATGTACCACGCCTATCAAGAAATTTATGTATACCCAGTGCGTTAAAAATGTAATGTCCAGATAGTGCATGTCTTTCGAATTCCCAAAATTTCCTTTGCAGTGGACGAATATTGAAACATAGAACATCCTAGACGAGTTTACTCCTATGCCAGCAAGCACGATAAGATTTACTCGCATGCCTTTGACAGGTAAAATTACATTTAGCTTTGCCCTTGCATACATGAATAAAGCCACCGCCCTGGTACATTCCCCAAGGCACATCCCCTGGGGTTGTTGTCCCCCACGGGGACCACCCCTGGGCCACCCCCCCTCTCCCCAGACAAACCCTCAAAAGCACAAACCTCCGGACATACTTTTTTCTGACTTGCTTTGGCTCGAAAACGATGCACACGCAAATTTGCTTTGGAAATATGATTATGCGAAACTGTATATGAAAACTGACACTTGTTGTGTGTCGTGCAACAGTAGAAAATTCCGCGAAACTAAAGATAATATATTAGGAGAAACGAAATGGTGCGCACAATAAAGACTCGCAATTACACGGCCCGTGGGGGCATCCGAGTTGAGGTTATAGCGGACTTGATAGCATAGAGCGGATCATATTCTGACTTATTTTGAATTATCTCAAGTATTTAATATGGAAAGGTGGCCGAGTGGTTATGGCGTGTGGTGTGTTAGTTCCTTGTCTGGAATTACGGTTTTCTTATTGACTATCTCCCAGACTCAAGCGTTTGAAGCTTCACTTTGGAATTTTAACCAAATTGAATTCTCATATCGAAAGATGCCTGGGTTCGAATCCCAGTCTTTCCATGTTTGCTTCAGGCATTCTAATTTTTTAAGTCTTTGGGAGAAATAAGAACAAACCCTATCTCAAGAGACAAACGACTAAATATACATACGGGTAGTAGTTTTTCCTAGTATAAGAAATTCATTAATATTCGAATATACTAGTCTATATTCATATTAGAATATAAATATAACACGTCGTATCTAGATTAGAATAATATTTGGAATATATTTAAATAATATTCGAATATTTTTAAATAATATTCGAATATTTCTCTAAAAATAGAAAAATCTTATAATTAATATAAAACGAGCGATTTTAATAGAATTTCTATTTATAATAATATTAGTAATAAAATATATATATTAATACTCTATTATTATATATTAAAAATAAAAGCCTATTATATTCTATTAATTTAAACTCGAATACTACTCGAGATAATAAAGAATATAAAAGAATCTTCGCGATTAATTTATTATTATTATTATAAGTTAAATTATAAATTATATAATAAATTAAACTATAAATTAAATTATAAATTATATTATAATATAGATTATGAATTATATTATAGAAAATCTCTATTATATAAGAAAAAACGATATTCTCTTTTCTACTTCTTCGTTTTTCTCTATTATAATTATTCGATATTATCTATTTACTATAAACTACTTTCTATAATTAAATTTACTTTTATATATTTATTAATAATGGCCTCTAAAAGCTCTATTAAATATAGTAGCGAGTACGAATTTCTCTCGCTCGAAAACCAAGAATCTATTTTCAAATCAAAACTCTATAAATAGGAAATTCTATTTTATAAAAAATAACGTAGAATGAAAAATAAATATGATATAATATATCGAAAAATAGATTACTAATATATATATAGAGAAATATTACTTGTCTCGCTCAAAGATATAAATATTCGAATATCGAAAATGTTTCGAATAAATCTCAAAGTAACTTCTATTAATATTATCGAAACTATTATCTAAGGATTCTATTAAAAGAAAGCGATGATACTAGCTCTCAATTATTAGGTATATTACTTATTTATTTATTTATTTATTATCTAATAATTCTAATATTAATTATAGAGTCTTAATCTTAAGATACTACTTTGAATTATTTTTTAAGAAAGTCGAAGACTCGCTAAATAGTCCTCTAATTTTTCGCTTAACGAAGATCTTGATAAATCTACGTTTAAGACGAAAATTCTCTATTCTTTTATAGAGAATAATATCTCGTTTCGAGTAGTTACGATTAAAGCTTTTAAAGACTTACTACTATACTATTAAAAATACGTCTAACTATTCTATTAATAGATCAATATATAATAATAATCAATATATATAGTAGCGATATCTCGGCTATTTACTATAAGAGTATTCGAAATAAACTCGTTTAACTCTATAGAACGAACGTCGAAAAGATTAAAAGTGAACTTCCACTATTATATAAAAAAAAATACTGGATATTTATTTACTTTCGACGGTTGGACGATTAGTAATTAGGACGAATATCTCGGAATAACTATTTACTAGATTAATTCCGAGGAGGAATTAATAACGAGAGTTATAATAATAGAAGATTTAAAAGAAGTTCACGACGCCGGATATATCTTATTAATTATAAAAACCTACCTTGAGGAATTCGGCCAATACGATAAACTTTTAATATAAATAATTAAATTTTTAATAATTTTATTAATTACTAATTAAATAATAGATTTATAAACCATAAAGTTTCCGAAAATCTATTACTCTCAAAAATACTTCGAAACGAATATAAAATCTTATATAATCGAGAGATATATACGATAGAGTATGTAGTTTATACGTTAAATAATATCGTTTAAGATATACTACGGTATTTAATTTATAAACCGAACGATAAACGAGTTATTTAAAATATAGCGAATAACGAGAAAGATAAAGAAGAAGATAAAGGTTTTTAATTTTTTTTCTATTATAGTTATTACTATTAGTATACTAATTATTAATTTAAATAATTATCCGATTTAAAGAATTCGAAAAATCGCTACTATATTCAAATATCGAGCTGAGTCAAAACGACTACTTGAGAATTAAATAAAAATATATAATATATCTTTTCCTTATATTATTCTAATAGGTAAAAGTTTTTTTTTTTTTTAATTAATTAATTCTTTTATAAACTAAGATACGTACTAGAGCTCTATTTATAATATAATTTAATAATCCTTATATTTATATAAAGTTATTAATAACTCTAGTATTATGTCGGTAAATCGAAAACCGATTACAGCGGCTCGAGGTTTAAAGATAAATTACTTCGAGCGCTCTAAATAAACTCGGAGCGCTCGAATAATCTCGAGTATATATCGAGTACCTCTTCGAGCGATTTAACGCTCGATAAATACTCGACGACTATTTAAGATTATTATAAAATAAATATCGAGTTCCTTATAAATATTTTTAAAATTCGTAATTTTGAGAGCTTTTAGTTTAGAAAATTATATAATTAACTATTTAAAAATTTTAATATTCTATAATTATCTTTATCGATAATAATAATCTCTAGAACGATCTTTAACGCTAGCAAATTTTGATTCCCGGAATCAATCGATTCGCGGGAAATACTCGCGGGAGTAACGTTTATATTAATAAAACGAGAGACCGCTTAGGTAGAAAAGTGTAACGTATATAAAATTTATATAGAAAATACGTATTTAGTACTTCGACTCTTCTTATATAGGCTTCGTAAAGTCGGTATTTAATAAATATTAAAAAACTAATATATTAAATATAATTTTAATCTAGTATTATATTTTATTTATATAAAGTTTAAAGTTTACGTTAATACTCGTAGGTTAGAAATTGAAATAATACCGAAAAATACGCTTTATACGTAAAATACGCGCGGAGTTTATATTCTTTATATTTTTCGTTTATATAATCTCTCCGCTTTATCGATATAGGTTATATACTAGACTATACGATAGTAAAAATTATAGAGATACGATAGCGATAGCGATAAAACTATAATTTCAAATAAAATAAAACTATAAATATAAATAGAGATTATAAATAAGATTTAAACTTAGTACTATATCTCTAATTTAGCGCCCGTTAATAGTTATTGAAAATTTATTTAATATATACCCGAGTAATTTTAAACTCCTTAACTATATATCTCGAGCGTATATTAAATTAATAAATAAATATTATATTTAAAGTTTTTAAAGCGCTCGTCGAGCGCTTTAAACTACGATCGAGTTACTTTTCATTTTACCGACTTATATCCGAGAAGATAAAATATAAAAATCGACTATAATTTATCGACGACGAATTAAAATATATTAAAAACTATCTCGATACTTATCTTTACTATATTCCTTAAAGATTCTACGAAATTGTAAATCGAAACTTACTCGACTATTTAATATATATATCTTTATATATATCAAATTCGAATAAAACGAGAGAAAAAATTTAACGACGAGAGTTTAATAAAATTTTTAATTCTTATTCGATTATTCTATATATAGATATATACTAATAAATATTCGGAAGTTGATTTCAAAGACTCTTATTGAGTCGATATTACTAAAATCGATAAATAGTTTCCTATATTTAATTATAGGACTTGGAAATCTACGTATAAAAATATCTTCTTCGAAACAATTCTCTATCCTCGATTCAAAACCTTAGTTTTTAAAAATTGGGAATTAAGTTCTCAAGATATTAATACTATTACTACTAAGTTTATTAAATATTTTAAAGAGTATATCTTTTTTTAATTAATTAACTAACTAATAATAATATTAATAATAATAATTAAATATAAAAAATACTCTAATATTCTATTTATAACTTCGACTACTATTTCGACTACTAGACGAGACGATCGTGATATTATCGATAGCGACGACGAGTTATTATTTAGTAATACTAGTACTATTAGTCGAAACGAAAAAGAATACGAAATTTATTTTCGAGAATATTAAGTTTATAAAGCGATAAATATCTATTCTATCTATAAATTAATAATATTATACTAATCTATATATTTAATAAAATTTATTAGAATATTAGAAATTTAATAACTAACTTCCTATTCTTTCTATATTAACGAGATAATATTTCGTTATTCCGGTTACCTCGGTTCTCTCGGAGTAAATATTCTCTTAAACTAGTACTATTATTATAGAAAATACTTTTAATATAATTATATCGCCTAAAATTTAGGGGTTTATTGAAGATATAAATAAGAAAATTAATAACGAATACGAAATTAAAGAAATTTAAGATTAGAATAAATATAATTACTATATATATATAGTATTATTTATAATATAGTAGTTTTTAAATATTTACTAGTTTCTATTATTTAATTTATATTAAATAAAGTTTTAGAATATTATAATTTATTTATAATCTCGATAAATTAATAAGAAATTACTAAATTGTTATAATTATATAATAATAATAATAATAATAGTAATATATATATATATATATATTTAAATAGAAACTATATATTTTTTATTTATATCTATATCGATAAAAGTGTAAACGACTTTAAGAATCTTAATTTACTCGGAGTATTTAGGCTCGTTTATAAATACTTCGGTAACTCAAAGTAATTTAAAATTCTTAATATTATTTAAAATTCTTAAGGTAGTTTAAGGCCGCTTAGAGTTATTTAAAACTATTTATATATATAGTTATTACTAGTACCACTATAAATACGCGTATATATAGTATTTCTTACTTTTATAGATACGCGTATATATATTTTATAATTATTATTATTATTATAGATACGCGTATATATAACTATACTACTATCGTTATTAAAATATATATATATAATTATTCTTATCTCTATTTATAGCCTTTATATACGCGTATATATAATATTTCATAATCGCCTCTATTAATAATAATAACCTCTCGGAATTATTTTTAATACTAGTTTAATCGTACTTAAAGACTCTCCTGAGATAAAATAGTTCCGTTACGGTATATGATATTACCCTCTTCTCCGGTTTTACTCCCTGGCCTTGCGCTATATATACTAGTAAGAAGGGACGTAGGGGTTTACTAGCGAAGTAAAATCTTTAAGATTATATAGGATCTTAACGACCTTGAGCCTAGATAAGGAATTACTTTATTTTCGAAAACGAGCGCAACTTCCCTATCCGTCGCCAATAAGAAAAGTCCTAGCGGAATAACCCGTTATATAACCGATCTTAGGAGCTATATGAGAATAAAGTAGTTCCAAATTCCAATAAACGGTGTATTTGAGATTGAAATAAATAACTTTTATAGAGTAAGTTTTACAAGTATTAAAGTTTATGTTAAAGATAAGACGTGGAAAGTTTATAACCAATTTAATCCCTAATCTAATTTGTGAATTATGAATTTAACTAATCAATTTCAATCTTATCTCGGTTCGTCGAACGTAGATTTAATCGATACGAAATCTTCTCCCCGCCTCAGGTGAAGTTCTGTCGGAGTAGATGTAACGCTAAGGTAGAACTCTATTTCGGTGTTATAACTTAAGCCTTCCGCGTTAATCGCTTGCGAGTTAATATTTCCGGTCTCGGTACCTTAGAGCCATTTGACTCGTATTAAACAGCGACGGCTAGGATTAGAGACTATATCTAGATTGGGGGACGTAGTTGTGTCACTTGATAAGTACAAATTGAGGCGGGGGGTGCTAACGTTGAAAGATATTTTTGGGTATGAGATTAGGCGCCGGATAGATTCGCCTTCGGTTAATTCGTAATACGATTTTAGTAATGCTGTAGAAGAAGGGCTCAAGGGTAGGAGAGGAGATACGGTAGGGGTGTTTATAGATGTGTCTCGTGATAAGAGTTCTCTCGCGGTTATAGGTACTTGGGCCGGTGGATAAAGGGTTGAAATACTTAATAAAATAGACGATATTATACTAGTTAGGAGTTCGCTTTATGGAGGTACTTCGGATAATAATAGGTCTAGGCTCGTTAAGCCTAAAGAAGTAAGACCTTCCGAGGAGATCGGAAACTTAGGTATAAATCTATTAGGTAACTACTCCCGGGTTAGTACCAAGCGAAGACTAGTTAATAATTAGGAAACTAGGGGTAGTATTTAATTAATACGGGATAAAGACCTGGCTAGGGAACTCTTATTTAAATGATCGGCCCGTACTAGTCTTTAATCTAGGGTTACTCTAACTTTAACTTTTAAAATATCACTAAAATTTCTTAGAAGAATATTAAAGTCGCGGCGACGTATCTTTAGTAGTAATAAGTACTACTCTAGCAGAGTTTATCTATAATAAAGACGACTATAAGTCCTAGGAACGTAGTATTGACCGTGAAACCTAAAGAAAAGATTATAAAGATAGTATACGCTCTTATTAGAACTAATTATCCTTGGTCGTAGTCTTTTCGAATTTAGCTCGTAGAAGAAGAGAAGCTAAATCTCTATATATACTTTAACAAATTTATAATAATCTGCGATGATTATACGGAACTCGTTAAATATAACTTGGATAAGCTTCCCTAAATATCTTTTTAACGAGGGCTTAAATAATCTTAACTATATAATACTTCTAGGCCGAAATATATTTTGGAGTATTATAAGAGGATAAATATTCTTATCTACGTCTAAAAGTTAAGAGGGACGTAGGGTTAAAGAAGTCTTAATTATAATATTATTAAATATAAAGTACTCCTCGCTTCGAGCGACGTAAATAAACTCGTAATTAATTAAATAATATCGACTAAACTTCCCTATAGCTTTAGGGAGGAATGTTTTAAACTTAGGGTTTAATCTTTTCGAGGAATTAAGAGTTAAATTAAACTTCGTTTATAAAGCCAAACTATATATCTAAATTATTAACTCTATAACTATATTTTGTACCTCGGAAGATACTGTAGAATACTCTTGAATATTTTCTAATTTCATAAATAAAGCTTTAAGAGTCTTTATCTTAGATAAAATATCCGCTAATTATATAATTATAATATTTAGACTGGGCTCTATAGGTTAGTCTTATATAATAATATCTAATAACGTAACTAGCGCAGCCTTATCCTTATTTCTCGAAGTTTTCTTAATATACCTTGATCGTAGCCGAGATAGGATACGGTAATAATCTAAAGTAATTATATATCGGAAAAGAGCCTTCGTATTATTATCTTTATTATTCGCTAGAGTATTATTAGTTTACTATAACCCATATTTAATCGAATATATAGTATATACCTCTTAACGTTATTTATTTTAAGATTTTTATTATAAACTTGAACCCAAGTACTACCTTATTAATATTATTATTATTCGAAGTTAATCGAATTATATAGCTGCGACGGTTACGAGTTTCCTTAAGGTAGACCGCCGTAACCCTAGCCGAGTTATATATAATAGTTAATAAGAACGCCAAATTCTCTATAATTTATTTTTTATAGTGGAAGGGTAGTTAGTATATATTTATAAGAACTAAGATTATTTTTAACGGCTGATTATCTTTTGGACTTTCGGGATATTCGTTTAGTATGTATAGAAGAGTAACCGCCTTTATTAGACTCTTGTGAGATGTGCCTCTAGACATTATATTATTCATGATAGTATTGTATTCCTGCGTATTCGAGATTTTGTTTACGAAAGCCCGTCTGGCTCGGTAGAGCTATGGTGTTTGGATTGTCTAGAGTATTCTTTGTCAGCTCCTACCAAGGTATGAAAATCTAGTGTGGCTTTACCTATAGTTGGTTGCTTCGGCGGTCAACTCAACACCAAAATGACTGCGAACTCTTGTTGCACTTGTAGCTGTTGCCATCTACGTCCGGTACGCTTCTGCGGTGCATGTTATGTCGCAAGCGGATCTTGCCTATTCGTAGCCGAGATCGAGCTAAGGAATTTACTTAGATGCTTAGGAATGGAATCATGAACAGTATTAGTAGTAGCTGTATCGCTGCCAAATCCTTGGGAGCTTTTGCCAAGAATTCCACAGCTTTCTGTATAGAAGGGTTCACCGCCCGAGGGCGCATGACACTAATTATAGCCATGCAAAATCAGCCCTGCTAGAAAACATTAACAAAAAAAATTCTTCCTATTCCCATCGCTATTATAGAGTAATTACCTTAATATAACCGCCTAAAAATACCTCCCTCGGTATTATAAGGATTTTCTCTACCTTACTAGTATTATTAAGAGTAGGATATATTTATAATCGCGTATATATACCAGATAAAAAATAACGGTAAATTAATTAGAGATATTAAAATAGCCCTTAATATTCCCTCTAGAACTTAAACGAGAATATTTATAATTTTTTTTTTAATAAATAATTTAGTTATATAACTAGACGCGGCCGGCCCCCGAAAATTAATATTAATATAATTTATAAAGTAGAGAGGTGTATATAGAGTAGATATTAAAAAAAGACTCTAGAATAGGAGGATTTAGAGAAGGAAATAAATATCGAAATTATTAACTAGATTATAAAGAAAAGAATTAATACTTAGAGTTATAAAAAATACTAGGTATATAAAAAGAAATAATTATTAAATAATAATAAAGAAAAATAGTAGGACGTTAATAAAGAATAAAGAAACTTAATCGATTAATAATAAAATAAGTAGTATTTCTCCGACGAATTTTATATATACTATAACTCGCGTTTTACCGAGTATATAATCCGGCTCCCGAGTAAATATAATTATAATAATTATATATAAAAGAAATTGAAAATAGGTATTCTTAAATAATATATTTAGTTTATAATTAACTAGAACTATAAAGAGCCTCTAATTTTTTATATTTTATTAAATATAAATCTTATCGACGTTATTAAATATATAAAAAAGAACTTTTTAAATAAGGTTTCTATAATACCTAAAGTTACTAGTATAGAGCTAGTAGTTTAGTAATAATATAAAAGACGTAAAATAGTTATAGGGTTTATTATTAAATAGGTTTTAAATTCTAGATTTAATAATAAAACTAATCTCTAAGAATTCTAATAATACGGGGGAATATTAATTTAATAAAATTATTAAAAATTAAAACCCCGCGATATTAAAACTAAAGCCCCGTATTAATATAAATAATATTATAGAGATAACGAAGCGTAGGTATATATAATATACTAGCGCCTTTAGCGGGATTTAGATATATATAATATATTATTATTTTATAATTACCTCCCTCTTTAAGCCTTAGTTCCTAGGTACCTAAATATTTTAATTAAGAAATATTTATTAAAAAATCTTTAAATTCTCTAAGAGAAATAAGAGAAAAGAATTATCTAGTATAATAATATTATTATACGGTAATTTAAATATAAAGTTATATCTTCAATTCTTTAATACTTATAATACTAGTTACGGAATAGTATTTAGTTAATTTACGAAATTTATTAGAAAATCTTTAAACTCTATAAGAGAATAAGGAAAAAGAATTTTCTAGTTTATATTATCGATCCTATAGCGCTAATACTTAGTACTAGTTACGGCGCGATACGAAACTATTCCTATAATATTTAAAATAGTATTAGTAATAAAAGAGTAATACTACTATATTACCTCTATTATATAGTAGTACTAATAGTAAATAAATAGTATATTTATAAAACTGTCCTTATAATACTAATATATAATAATAGTAATTAATTAAATAATGTTTTATTCGTCTCTATAATATTATAATATATAATAGTAGCGGAGCGAAATAGTATATATTATTATTTCTATAGCGCTTATAGTATTTATAGTAAATATAGTATATTAGATTATTTCTCTAGTACCTATAATATTAGTAACGGAATAATAGTAACTACTCTTACTATATACTCCTATTATACTATAATAAATACTAGTAGTAAATACTATATATAAGCGGTATAACCCTAATATTATACTCGGAGATTAGTAATAATATAACTATTATAATAACGATTATATTTATTAATAAAAGCGAGGTAACGGAGCGGAGGCGCGTATTAATATATAACGATATTAAAGTATTTAGCGCGACGGTTTATTATTAAAATAAACTCGCTTATTTATTTATTTTCTTTCTTCGTAGTTTCTTTATATTAATAAGTCCGGAAAAATAGACTTATTTAATCGCTACTTAATCGGTATATTTTGGGTATTTTATATATTTCGTAGATTATTAATAAGCTCAATATAATATAATAGAATATAATTAAATTTAATTTATCTCAGCTATATCTAAACTAGATAAATAATAATATATTACTATATAAATAGTAATAGGGATAGTCGAAGGATTAAAAGTATAGTTTTTTAAATTTAAATAAAATCTAGGCTAGATCTAAACTAAATTTAAATTTAAATTTAGACGGTATCTCTAACTTCTTTATAAATATTATAAATATACTCGGTAATATATTTATAGATTAATATTTCTTTTTTATTATAATTTTAACGGTTTTTATTAATAGCCTTTAATTTCCGGGGCCCTATATCGATCGTAAATTTAAAAAAAGATTAAGAAATATATAATTAGATACTATATTAAATAGTGGTAAATATAATTAAAATAATAAGAATATAGATCTTTAATAACGAGTTTAGGGATTAAATAAAATTTGAATTAAATTTAAAAAATATTTAAACTAGATCTAGGCCTAGATCTAGCCTAGATATAATACTCGGTTTTTTATTATCGTATCGAATATAATAAAGTAAAGGATTAGAATTATAAACGATAATAACGTACTATAATAAATATTATTATATCGAAAATTATATAAAGAAGTAATAGATTTCCTAGCTCCTATTTAAGCCTAAATATTTAATAATATAGAAATATAAAAATACTTTACTAAAATAACTAAATACTATATTCGTAACTACTCTAACCGCGCTTTTATTTAATATATATATTATTTTTTTAAATCGCCTCTATACTTTCCCTAGTATTATAATTAACCGTAGTATTATTAATATTCTAAGTATTATTATTATATTTAAGATTATTACCTCCGTTAATATCTTCTATACCCTCCGCGTTCGTTGTATTTATTATTTTAAATACGTTTACTTTAAAATCCGCCTTCGACTTCTACTTCCCCTCTATGTACTCTTTAATTCCGGTATTAATATATAATATATACTAAAATATTTCCTCTAAATAAGTTATCTAATATATTTTCTTCGGTATTTATTTATATAACCCGATAAAGTAGAGGGGTTTATAGAATAATTATAATTATAAAAATAAGATTTAAGCCTATACTTATCTACTATAAAAATTTAATTAATATATTAAATATATTATTCTCTACTAGTTTACGATTATAATTAATCTTTTATATTAATATATATATAATTATATCCCTCGCCTTATCGGTCCCGAAGAATATTCGTATTTTAAATTTAAAATCCTCTCGGATATATTATAAAAAAGAAACGTTAGTATTAAATACTATATTTAATATATTAGAAAAAGCGAGTTTAGGCTCTTCTATATTAATGATTTTATAAAGAGAAGAATTTACCCGTTTTATTACTAAAACTATCTCGGTAAATAAAAATATAATTAATATATTTACCTCTTTATATTTCTTAAAAATAAAGGCGATAGTTTTAAATTTAAAGAATTTCTTTTTAAATATTATATAGTCTCTACCTAGGATATAATCTTCTTATATTCGATTATTATTTTAACTTATACTAGAAGTCGCGGCCGTAGTATTAATCTATTATAGATTAAGAGTTTTAGAGGAGATAGTAATTTATTAATAAAGCGATAAACCCGTATTCTACCGAAAAAGACGGAAAAGACGTTTAGATCTATTTAGTTTATATACTAACCCTAGAGATCGATTTAATACCGGAGTTACTAAATATATATTTAATACCTCGACTTATTTTAAATAATTTTGAATAAATTAAAATAAGTTAGTCTAAGTAGTACCGGTTTATAATTAGATATATATAGTTATAAGTAAATTATATAGTCTATAATACCGCGCTAGTATAGAGGTAATAACGCGCGTATATAATTTTCGTGAATCGACGTAATTTAAAATCTAAATTAAATTAATATAGTTATAATACTCTATATAACCTTAGCGAGCTACCCGGCGCTAGTAGAAAATCACGGATTTAAAATCTTAAATCCGAAGCTACTATTTTTTAGGATTTTTATTTAAAATGATTTTTTATTTTTTTATTTAATATTCTCTTTTTATTATTTTTCCGCCTAAAGTAGTAAAAGGCGTATTTAGTACCTCGACTTTCTTATGCGGTCTCCCGCTTTACCGATGAAGTAAAGGTAGGTAAAAATTTATATAATTAAAGAACTTATATTATAATAAATATTATATTAAAATAAATTAAAATTAAATACTAAGGATATTAGTATAGGAAAGAGGTATTATAATATTAATATTCCTCTAGTAATTTTACTATTATTAGAGTCTTTTTAATATAATAGATTTCTAGTTAATAATAATAGACCTAAATCGCGGCTAGAGTCCTAGTAGGTAAATAATAATAAAGTCTTTTTAATAAAGTTTCTTAAATATTATAAAATATATCTAATTTAACTATTTTTTATATATTATAGTATCGAGGTATAAAGGAGTATATTAGCGAGGATATTTATTATTTTAATAAATCTCTCCTATACTTTAGTTTTCTTATATATCGGGTAATAATACTCGTAGATTTTTTTAAATTAATAAGTCCGAAGTATTAATTACCGAATTTATAACTATAATAATAAATATCCTCTATAGTAGTCCTAGGGGCTATAATATTCTTTGAGTTTTAATTAATAATTATTTTAAATATAATTATAAAATAAAAATAATATTTAAAGCGAGTTTTCCTTATTTTTTAAAAAGAATAATATAGACCTTTATTTAAATTTCTTATTTTATTATATTCGTCTACGATTACGAGGGTATATTAAGAATAATAAATTACTTCCTCTATAACCTCTTTTTTCGCTTACTTTATATAGAGATATTTATATTCTTTATTAAAAACCTTATTAGAGGCTAACTATATCTACTATATAATAACTATATATAGCGATATATTAGTTACGCTCGGGGAATTATATTATATAAAGTTAATATTTTTTTATTTCTAAATTATATTACTTTAAAGTTCTTTTTATTATATATTATTATTAATCTCTTCGTCGCCCTTTAATTTATAATATAGTTGTATTTTTATTATTATATTCGTAATTATATATTATATTTTTAGATTTTTAAGGTCGATTACCGAGTTTAATTTACTAATTTAAATACCGAGATCGGGCGGCGGGGTAAGAAATAGTTTAAATTTATTAATTAATTTAATATAAATAACCTCTAAACCCGGTAAATATAAATATTCGTAGAATTATTAATTTATAGGATATTTAGAGCCTATAGAAGAGTTTTTATAATAATATTAAAATTCTACTAGTTACTCCTTCTACTTTTATTAAATCTTTATTTATTTCCGGTATAAATAACGATAGAATACGATAGCGCCTATAATTTCATAAGTCTTTATATAATTAAAATTAGTTAGGGAGTTTAATAAATAAAATTATAAACTTTATATTTTCTATATTTATTTATATAGTTTAAAAGAAAATTATAATATCCTAAATCTTCTTCGTTATTTAATATAACTATAAATATATAGAGTTACTATTAATAATAGCTTAACTTTAATATTATAAAAATCATTATTATATTATTACCGCGAGAATTTTTAGGGTAGACGATTTTCGCGAATATATTAACGCGTTCCTATATATTATTATAAATATATTTATATAGATAGTTATTACTAAGTCTTTTAAAGTTAGGAAAGTAGTTAATAAATATAATAATATTAAAGGAGATATCGATTAATTATTATATTATAATTAATTCTACTTTCTTTTCTTTAATTATATTATTATCTTTATTACTATTAATAGCTAGTTCGGAGGATTTTTTAAATACGAATTTATTTTTTAATTTAATTATTTAAAGGACTCCTTTAAAAGTTCAAGGGATTCGCGAGGCTTTTTATTTAAAAACTTCTTTAGAGGCTATTTCTACGATAGTAATAATAAATAATCTTTATTATTATTAAGGCCTAAAAATTTCGTCCGGTTCTTTAATCTTTTTATTATTAATAAATAAATTAGGTTTTAATAAAAGATATTAAAGAAAAAATATATTTTAAAACTATAAAGAAAAAATATTAATTTCGAAGTAAAAAAAATAGGAAGTAGTAGATAGATATAAATATTCTTTTAATATTAATTTTTATAATAATTTCTTTTTTTCGAGCTTTATCGGGCGTAAAAGTAGGTTTTTATTTATACTATATTGAGTATTTAAAAGAGGGAAGAATAAAGGAGGAAAAAAATTAATTTAAAATCTAGATAAAAATAAATCTAACTTTTAAATCAGATTAATATTAGAGGATAAGGGACATAATTAATTAAAATTATCATTTATAATAAATTTATCTTTTATTAAATTTATACCCCGGTCCTAGAAATATTAAATATTATTCTATAAATCTCTATCTTTTAAAATATTTATATAATATATATCCTCCTCCGTTATATAAGAGAGATAATCGACTATTTAATTTATTATAAAATAACGAGTTATCTAATATCTCTAAAGTAATACGAATCGTAAATAAATTATACTAAATTTCTCGTCTAGTAGATACGCGGAAATTATTAAAAATCGATACTCGTATATAAGCCTCCCTAATATAAGCTAGTTTAATATATAGTTAATTTCATAAATTTAGAAAGGCCGAAAAGAGGAAGGATTATAAATAATATTAGTTTTTTATTTAAAAAGAGTATCGTTCGAGCTAGTTACTATTATTATTTAACTTTATAAATTAAGAAATAGTATATTATTAAAATTATTTTTAATTTTAGTTATTTAACTAGAGTTCTTTTAGTATATAATAATATTAATATATAGTTATTCGCCGAAGCCTAGATAGTCTTAGATCTCGATTTACTTTTTAAATTTAAAAATTAAATATTTACTTTATTAGGTTATTTCTACTCTAAACGCGTCTTTATAATTCCGCTAGTATTTAAATATATTATTTAAATAACGATATTTATTAATAAGTATTTTAATTTATAATAGTATATTATTAATATTTGTATAATAAGTTAATATAGGTATTTTTTTTATAACCTAGATAATTTAATTAACTTTAAATAGTTTTTTATTATATTTAAATAATACGCGCCGGGGCCGGGCGCGATAATAGTAATAAATAAATAAATTTAATAATAATTATAGAGTAAGGAGGGTATAATAATTCGTATAATTTAAATAACTAGTTATAGTAAATATTAAATAATAAATTAATAAATAGGCTAAGTTATTAATAATTTATAATTATAATTTAGTTTATTAATAATTAATTAATTCTTTAGAAGTTATAAAGTTACAAGTTTAGTATATAGTTAGTATTAAGGGCGCGCTAGTCCCGATTAAATATAAAGTTTAGTATTTCGTGATAAAATATTTATAGAAAACGAAAAAAACTTAGTATCCTCGCTAACGATAGTAATACTATAGAATAACGTAATTATATATCCGAGGGTATTACTAAACTAACTAATTAAGAGAGTGAATATTAATATTAAAAGAAAGTTATAATATTAAATTATAATATAGTATAGAATAAAGTTTTAATACTATTCTAGCTAGTTAAAACTAAGTCGAATAACGACGTCTTTATAAATTAGAACTATTTTAATACGACACTAGCCGTTTTCAATATAGTACTCTTAGTTATTTTCTTTCTTATAAATATTATACCCTTCTAGGGTAATATCTATTAGGTACGTATAATATTTACTATTTTAAACGAGTACTTTAATAGGAAACCGATTATTCTCTTTATAACTCTCGCTTTTAAAATTATTCCTATTCGGGTTAGGTTACTACTACTACTACTATTATTACTATTAAAGTCGTTACTACGACGGTTTTATAACTAACTTTTACTAAATTAAAGTCTTAATATTAATTTACTTCAAGAATAATCCGAGTAAAGTTATTAATTAAAATACTAGTATATCGCGCTTAAAATTAACTACTAGTTAATTCTATATAAGAGTAATCTAGTTATATATAGGATTAAATTCAATTACTCTAGCTAAATAAAATATAAACTAGATTTAAACTCGGGGCGGTATATATTTAATATTATTTAAACTATAAATACGGGAGGTGAGTTAAATTAAAATAATTAAAATCTACGTTTTAAAACTAGTAATTAATATTATATACTATTTATCTAGCTCGGCGTCGCGTAGAAGGGTCTTTTTAAATTTAAAAAACTCTATAATATATTATATTAATACTAAGCCTCGTAAATAGGGTATAATATCGTCTTTAATACTATTATTCCGCGTATAAACTAGGTCCTTAAAGTGATCGACGAAGACGTAGATATCGGTATAAACGATGTATTTTCTAGTATTAGTAATAGGGCTAGGTATAAATATAGACCCTAACTCTTAATAATCGGGGTTAAAATAACCGACTTCTTTAATTTTAAAGAGTTATTTATATAGGGTAGGAGGTATTAATTAAATAAATAATTCTAATTCGCCGATTTTCTACGTAGGCCCGAAACGTCGATTTAATTCAATTTTTAGTATACCCGAAAAGAGTCCTATAAAAGTATTTATTTATTTAGTAGAGAGGCCGAGAATAAATAAAATTTCTTAAATAGTATAAAAGCGATATTCGGCGGCGTTAATACTCGAATAAATAATTTCTCTATTAATTTCTCTACTAGGTTAAGAGTATTTAGGGTTTTTATCTTCGATTAAGAATTAATAATTACTAGGCCCCTTCTAATTAGCTAGAGTCTTATTAATAGTCTTTTTAAGAAGTATAGTAAAATAATACCTAATAAAAAATCCTAGAGGCTCTACGGTTTATATAGTATAAAATACTATAAATAAACGATATTAATATTAAGGTAGATAGAGGCTCTATTTCTAGAATTAAATAAACGAGAGCGACTAGATAATAAGATTATTCTATCGTTACTACTATATTATTAAGTAATAAATTAATAAATAGGTTAAGTTATTAATAGTTTATAATTATAATTTAATTTATTAATAATAAATTAATTCTTTAGAAACTATAGAGTTACAAGTTTAATATATAACTAGTACTAAGGGCGCGCTAGTCTCGATTAAATATAAAACTTAGTATTTCGTAATAGTAAAATATAGTAAATTTTATAATAAATTAAATTAAATCTAATTTAATATACTATAAATATCGGGCGATATTTAAATAAGATTATTAAAAGAATAAAACGATAGGTAAAGAGGTCTTTAAATTACTATATATAAATATATCTAAAGAAGTCGTTTTTAGAAGGACGATTAATATTTAATATTTAAACCTATATACTAACTACCTATATTATTATAATTTTATATAATATAATTATTAAATTATATTAGAAATAACCTAGAGTACGGTTTATAATATAACTAATATTATAATTAATAAATTTCTAGGTTTTATATAACGGGCTTAAATAAAGGTAAATATTAAAAAATAATAAAGAAAAATATTTATATATATAATACGTTATTATTAAACTAGTCTTTTAGCGCTTTAAATCTAGCCTAAATTTTTCCTAAATTTTATCTAAATCCTTTATATATTACTAGATAAAGAAGATTTCTTATAAATTAAAAATAAATTATATAAAGCTTTTAATATTATTTTCGCGCTTTCGATAATTAAAATTATATCCAATAATAGTAGATTATCCTCCGTCCGCGGCCTTAATTATAATAAAATACTAGAGATAGTAATAATTAAAATAAAAAAACTAATCGACTTTTTAAATTCTAGCGAAGATATTAAAAGGGCGAAAGATTTAGAGGAAGATATAATTTTATTTAATAATAATTATAACGACTTATTTAATTTGAAAGAATTATTAAAGGACCCTAAATTTAGGTCGAATCTAACCGATTTACTTTTATTAAACTTTATAAAGGACTCGGTTTATATAAATTATTTTATTAATAATAATAAAAATAAGAAATTAAATAAGATTACTAAGATAATTATAACGGCCTCGGAGTTAATTATTTAGAATATCCGTATACTCTCCCTAGAATTCGATAATTCTTTATAATATTATTTATTATTACTTAATAGGTTAGTCTCGGTATCGATATCTTTCTCGTCTAATAATAAAGATAAAGTTATTTTTATTAGAGTATAAAAGTCGGCCGCGTTTAATATTAAAGTAGATAGCGCGGGTTTATTACCCTAGAAGTAAACTATAAATAAAGTATTAAAGGTAATAAAGGCGTTAATTATTTATTACCTCTAATAAATATAATTAAAGAAACGGGAATAATCTTTAAGGCTTTAAAGAAAACTACCGATATATTAATTCTATTAAACTAAGTTATTTTATAAAGAAGTACGGAGTTCTTCGACTCTAAAAAGTATTATTAGGTTATAAAGATTAGTTAACGAGAAGTTAAAATAAAGAATTTACGGTTCTTTAATCTCTTTAAATATAGAGTATACTTTACTCTTAATAATAATAAAAATAATATCTATTATATAGTCTATATCTTAAATCTCTCGTCCGATACTATTATAATAATAGAGTAATATACGGCTAGTTAACTAGACCCGATATTCTTTTAGAATTTATATTTTTTTACTAAAGTATATAAAAGTATCTTTTATAATTTCTTTTATCTTTAGTTTATTCGAGTAATATAATATAGATCCGGCGAAGGAACTAGAGGAGAATTTAAATAATATCGAGTTAAAAGAGATATTATAGACGGTTTAATAACGATATTATTATTTTAAAATAATAAATAATATACCGCTTTTAATAGAGATTTAATAGAAGAAGTAAAGAATTAAACGAAATTAATAGGATAAATTATAAATATTTTTTCTAATATTTAATTCGCTTAACTAGTATAACCTACCCTCCTCTATATCGGTAAAAATCAAATATAAAGAGTATAATTATTTATAAAGTCTAGCGTTATTATTAGAGTATATTTCGATAAATTATAATTTAGAAATCGTTTTATTAACTTTATTTTATCCCGGTAATATTCTTTCTTATCGTTATAAAGACTTAATAATAGTAATTAACTCGCGGTCGTTAATCGTCGATAAAATATTCTATTTATTTTAAAATAATTAAGAGGGTAAACCCTCTCCTATATTTCTATAATTTAGACCGGCGATATAATTTAAAGTTTAGGCGGGGGCTATACTAGCGATAATTTTTAAAGTAATAAAAATAATAATAATTAAAAAAAAGGGTATAAATAGAGGCGAGGATAATAATAAATAAAATAAAAGTAAAGACGACGGCGACGATAATAATACTCGTTTAAATAGTAGAGAATTATTATCTATATTATTTATAATTATAGTTTATAAGGGCCGGATAGTTTTAACTAGTAATAATCTTTAATTATCCTCTCCGATACCTATAATATAAATATTAACTATAGATTTTTTCGATATTAACCGCTAGAGGGGAAGTAAAAGGGTTAAAAATAAAAATATATATTATAAATTTATAGAGAGGCTTAGTAGAGGTATTATTAATTTTAATATAAATAAAATTAAAGTATAGAGAGCCTAAAGAGTTTAAGATTTCTATTAATAATAAAGCCGCTATTATTACCTACTCGCTTTAAAATATAAATAATATTTTACTACTAGTAGCTACTTTATTCGAATATTAAAAATATTATATATTAATTATTTATTAAAGGAGCTCGAAAGATAAATCTTATATTAATATTATTTTAAATATTATTCGCCCCGTTATTATTTTCCTCTTTATTGTCCTCGGAATTAAAAATCTTTAATATCTTTTACTTTTAGTTAAAAGTATAATCTATATATTTATATCTTTAAATCGAGGGTAGTATATTCTTTAGCGATTAAAAGAATAGTATTTCTTTCTTCTTTATAAACGTTATAGGTATACTCGGTAATATATTTATAAAATAATATTCCTTTTCCGTTATTATTTTAAAGGTCTTCGTTAATAGCCTTTAATTTCCGGGGCCCTATATCGATTATAAATTTAAAAAGAGGTTAAGGAATATATAATTAAATATCGTATTAAATAACGATAAATATAATTAGAATATTAAAAGCGTAGGCCCTTAATAACGAGTTTAAAGATTAAATAAAATTTAGATTAAATTTTTAAAATATCTAAAATATATTTAGACTAGATTTAAAACTAGATCTAAAGTTAGATCTAGGCTAGATCTAGGCTAGATATAATATTTAATTTTTTTTATTATTATCCCGAATATAATAGAGTAGAGGATTAGAATCATAAACGATAATAATATACTATAGTAAATATTATTATATCGAAAATTATATAGAGAAGTAATAGGTTTCTTAGCTCCTATTTAAGTTTAAATATCTAGTAATTTAGAAATATAAAAAGATTTAACCCGATTAACGGCGGTTTATTTTTATATTTATATAATACTCTTTTAAATAATATTTTCTATAATATTAATACCCGCCGCGGTATTATTATTATTTTTAGTATTATTACTCCTTTTAATATTATTACCTCCGTCGATATCTCCTACGCCTTTTATATTCGTTATATTAATAATTTTAAACGCGTCCTCCTTAAAATCTTTCTTCGATTTATATTTTACGTCTATATACTCCTCGATTTCGGTATTTATATTTAATATATAATAGAATATTTCCTCTTTTTACTTTATCCGATATATTTCTTCAATATTTATTTATATATCCCGATAGAGTAGAGGGGCTTATATAGAATAATTATAATTATATAAATTAGATTTAAATCTATATCTATCTAATATATAAATTTAATTAGAATATTAGATTTATCCTCCTCTAGTAATATACTATTATTATTAATTTTATATATAAATATATATTTAGCCGCGTCTCTTCTCTTTTTATTTTTAAAGAATATTTATATTTTAAATTTAATCTCCTCTCGGATATACTATAATAAAAGAATATTAATCTAAAAATATTAATTAGAAAAGAGAAGGCTAAGTTTAATAAATTAAGAGAAACGAGTTCAAACTTTTTTATATCGGAGATTTTAAAGAAAAAAAGGATTTACTTATTCTATTACTCAAACTATTTTAATAAATAAAGATATAATTAATATATTTACCCCTTTATATTTCTTGAAAAGAGAGGCGATAGTTTTAAATTTAAAGAATATTTTCTTAAATATTATATAGTTTTTATTTAGGATATAGTTTTTTAATATCCGATTATTATTTTTATTTATATACCGGTTCTCGATCTTTTTATTAATTTACTTTTAATTATACGTAGTTAAAGAGACGAAGAGATAGGGTAAATAATTATATAAACGGAGAAACCGTATTACTATAAATCCCTAGTTAGTATTAATATTAATCGGGCGGTCGGGACGATTTCGTATAAATATAATATTATATTAATTTTCGTCCTAGTAAATTTACTATTCTATAAATTTCTTTATTATTAAAGTCTTTTAGCGGGCGATAAAGATTATATAATATATTTTATAATTTTAAAGAAACTTGGTTTTAAGAATATTTCGGTAGAGTTTTTTAAATTCGATAAAATTATAATCTTTCTAGTTACTCTTTTTATACCGTTATATTAAGAATTTAGAAAGTAAATTCCCGAATATATTTATAATATTATCGAATTCTTATAATTATAAAGTAGTAGTACGTTATATACGCCTACGCCTCGTTAAAGGCGCTAGTATATTATATACACCTATACTCCGCTACCTCTATAATATTATTATTTATCGATACGGGGTTCTGGCCTTAGTATCGCTAGATTCTAACTTTTAATAATCCTATATCGAGTTAGTATTCCCCCGTTTTATTAGAATTCTTAGAGATTAGTTTTATTATTAAATCTAGGATTTAAAAACTACTTAATAATAAACCCCGTAACTACTTTACGTTTTTTATACTATTATTAAGCCGCTAGCTCTACGCTAGCGGCCTTAGGTATTATAATAATCGATTCCTTAAACCTTAATATTTAGTAATAATATTAATAAGAATTTTTAGGCCGGCTAATTTAAAGAGGTAATATTTATATTTAGAATTATTCTAAAATATAATATATATAATATTTATTAGGGCTATAATATCTAGTAGATCGGAGTTAATAATTATTCCGGATATAGTTATAAATTAGAAGTAATATTTAGAGCGAGTCTTCTTTATTATTTAAAGAGGATTTTATGAATCTTTATTTAGATTTCTTACTTTATTATATTTATCTATAATCGCGAACCTATATTAAAAACGGTAGATAATTTCCTTTTTAATTACTTTTTTTCTATTCTTTATAAAGGAGTATTTATATATTTTATTAAAAACTTTACTAGCGGGTAACTATAATTATTATATAATAAATATAATTATAAAAGTATATACTTCGCTCGGGAGATTATATTACGCGGCGTTAATAAATTTAATATTTTTTAATAATTTTGCGCCGGAGTCGTTCGGGTTATATACTATTTATAATTCTTTTTTTATTTATATATTTATTTCGTAACTAGAGTTAGTATTATTATAATAAATAATTATAAACCGTATCTTTAAGGCCTTGAAGTCGATTATTAATAATATTTTAATATTTTAAATACTAAGATTAACTAGCGGGATAAAGAATAATATAAATTTATTAATTAACTTAATATAAAAAGTTTCCGAGTCTAGTTAATATAGATATTTATAGAACTATTACTTTATAGGATATTTAGAGCCCGTAGGAGTATTTTTATAATAATATTAAGATTTTACTAACTACTCCTTTTACTCTCGATAAATCTTTATTTATTTTTAATATAACTAAAAATAAAATACCGCGGAATTTAAAACTTTAAAGATTTATAGGTAAATAAAATTAATCGCGAAATTTAGAAAATATATTAAAAGACTTTATTTTATTTAAATTTATTTCGTTTTTAATAATAATATTAAATTATCCATAGTCCCCTTTATAGAATAATATAATTATAAATATATAGAGTTACTACTAATAATAAATTAACTTTAAAATTCTAGAAATCGTTATTTTATTATTATTATAAAAATTATTAGAGTAGGCGATTTTCGCGAATATAATAACGCGTTCCTATATATTATCGTGAATATATTCGTATAAATAGTTATTATTAATTTTTTTTAGACTAAAAGGAAGGTAATTAATAAATATAATACTATTAAAGAAAATATCGATTAATTATTATATTATAATTAACTCTACTTTCTTTTCTTTAAATATATTATAATTTTTATTATTATTAATAATTAATTCCGAGGATTTTTTAATTAAGAATTTATTCTTTTAATATAATTACTCGGAGGACTCCTTTAAAGACTTAAGGTTTTAATAAGATTTTTCGGGTAATAATTTCTTTTAAATTTATTTCGGCGTTAATAATAATAAATAATCTTTATTATTATTAAAGTTTAAAAATTTCGATAAATATTTAAACCTTTTTATTATTAATAAAAGAATTAGATCCTCGTTAGAGATACTAGGAGAACGGGTATATTTCAAAACTATAAATAAAAAAAGTTAGGCTCGATATAAAGAAAACGGGAAGTAATAAATAAATATAAATTTATTTTTAATATTAATTTCGGTAGTAACTCGTCTATTTCGGGCTCCCTTTAGTAACGCGATAATAAGTTTTTATTTATAATATACTAAATATCTAGAAAAAACTAAAACGGAGGAGGCAAAAAATAGATTTAAGATTTTAATAAAAATAAATTTATCTTTTAAATTAAATTAAATATTAGAGTATAGAAGATATAGTTAACTAAAGTTATTATTTATTATAACCTTGATTTTCATCGAGTTTATATCTTTATTTAAGAAATACTAAATAATACTCTATAAATTATTATTTTTTAAAATACTAGTATAATACCCCTTTTTAATATAATAAATAAAATAATCGAAATTTAGGTTTATTATTAAATCGCGAGATATTAAATAATTTTAAAGTAATAAAAATTATAAATAAACTATATTAAATTCTTTAAATAATAGATATAAAGAGATTTTAAAAAATCGATTTTTATATTCGAACTTCCCTAGCGTATACTAGTTTAATATATAATCGATCTCGAAGTCTCTAAACGAGTAAAGTAGAAAAGGATTAAAAATAATTCTTAGTTTTTATTTAATACGAAGATTACTTAAACTAGTTATTACTACTATTTAATTTTAGAAATCTAGAGGCGGTATATTATTAAATTTATATTTAATCTTTAACGGCTTATTAGAGCTTCTCTAATAAATAATAATATCGATATATATTTTTTCGCCGAAATTTATATAGCCTTAGATTTAGATTTAGTCGTTAAATTTAATTATTAATTATTAACTCTACTAGACTCTTTTATCTCTAAACGCGATTTTAGGGTTCGGTTAATTTTTAAATATATTATTTATAAAGTAATATTACTCTACGAGCTCTTTAGTTTACTAAAATATAATAATAATAATATAATAATAAATTAATATATATACGCCTTTTATATATATAATAGTTTAGTTATCTTTAGATAGTTTTCCGTTATAATTAAATAATGAAAGAGATTATTATAGTACTATAATAATAATAAATAAATAAATTTAATAATAATTATATAACTAGAAGGGTATATTAATATATATAATAATTATAATAACTAATTCTAGTAAAGTATAATAAATTATATAGTAAATATATCTAGATCTAGGTTTAGATCTAGTTAAGACCTACGAATTAAAAACTCGGGCGTTAGTTTTTACGGGTATAATTCCTAAGATTTCGTCTCCTAATATAAAATTATACGAATATTAAATTATCTAAGGTTTACTCGGTATATTTAAAACTTTATTTTAAGAAATAATATTTATATATTATATAATAAAAGAGATATCGGTAAATCTCAAAAACTCCTACTAAAACCCTATTTACCGACCGCGCGGATAGGGTTAGTAGTATTCTACTAGTAGCTCTAAGTTACGGATAGAGCTAGTAACGTCCTATTAATAAATTTAGTAAATTAGAGGTCCGGGTAGCGTCTTATTAATAAATTCAATAACTCGGGGTTACTATTAATAGCCTATTAACAAATTTAGTAATTTTAATTTACCGATACTATACTCCTAGTATAGTTAGTATTTATTATTTATAGATAATATACTACTAGCCCCGACAGTATATTTAATTTATTAATAATATACTCGAAGTATATTTAATAAATTAATTATATACTAACCTCTATTAATATAATATACCTATTATTAAACTTAAAGTTTAATTATTATTTAATATCTAATATTCACTACTAATATTTACTAAAGATTATACTATTATAACTACTTTTTCCTTTATATCCGTTAGAGTTATTATCGCCTATATTTATACCTTGACCCTTACCGCCTCTACTAGTACCTAGTTTAAAGTATTTATATAAGATACGTCTAACCTTCGCGTAGTATTAATAAGATTTCTCCTTCTAATTATTTTACCTCTATTATTATTAATAATACTTATTCTAGTTATAATAGTACTATTAATAATAAAGATAATAGCGAAGAAAATATCGATAACGTCGATAATATAACTAATAGGTTAAATAATAATAAATAATTTAACTTTATAAATAAAGAGTTTATAACGGCCTAAATATAACCTAGTATTCTCGCTAATAATAATATTTAAAACTTTTACGTTTTCGTTTTTAAATTACTCTATAAACTATCTAGAACGCCCTAGGAGCGGACGATAATCGTAGAAAATTATAGGATTTTTCGTTATAAGGTATTTTCGTATAATTTTTATCTAACTCGGATAATTTATATATTCGATTTAAATAGATATTATATCCGATTTAAATAATTATTATATCCGACTCGGATAATTATCTCGTCCGAATCGAAAAGTTACTTTATCCGACTCGAATAATAATAGGATATCCTAGAATTTCTATTTATAAATACTATAAATACTTAGTTTATTAATGTTATTAATAAAATAAATAAATATTAAATTAAAGGATCCGTAAAGCGAGTAATATTTTATTTTTATAATATTAAGCCCGTAGATATAGCCTCTAATAAAGATATATCGCTATTATTTATTATAATATTTATTCGGTAATCCCTTCTTAAATAAGATTCTAGTCGGTCTCCTTTTTTTTATATTAAAATATTATTAATATAGACCCCGTTAATAAATACCTTAAAAGTAAATAATTTAATTACGAAAATTAAAGTCTTTAATTTATAGTATTTAATAATAAATACCGCGTTAGTCTTCGCTTCGATATACTTTATAATAGATTTAGAGTTATTATTATCTATATTATACTCTTATAATTAACGTCCTTTAGAATTAACTACTATTTTAATAGTGTTAATAATAGTTATTATCTTCGTAACTATAATCTAGTAAAGAGGAAGTAACGTCGATTTATATCTATAAACTTAAACTTTTATTTAGGCGGTAGATATATAATTAGGCGAAGACACTATTTTATATAATTAAATTAAGATTATATTCGCTTTATTTAGAACCGGATTTTTAATTCCTATTAAATTATTAATTTTACTATTCTTCGTCTTTATAATTTCGTCTAGTATATAGCCGAATATATCTATTAGTCTCTACGTTATAATAATCGGCTATTAAATATTATTTATTATAACCGGGATATTTATTAAATTATTAATATTATTCGAGTTATTTAAAAATCTCTAAGCCCTTAAAGCCTAGTTAAAGAAACTATTAACGTTATTATATTAATTAAATAGAACGGGTACGGCTCTCAGGTTATTATCGGAGAGAAAGAAATAATACTAATAATAAATATAATTTCGGTAATTAGAATATCTTCGGGCTTTTATATATATTAAATAAAATAAATATAACTCTAAAACTATCGTCGGAGAGAAAAAAATAATAATATTAATAAATATAACTTCGGTAGTTAGAATATCTTTAGGTTTATAAATAACGTTTTTTTTCTTAAAAGAGATTATAATTTTATTATTAAGTTCCCCTTTACCTAGGGTTTTAATTTTAATAGTATAATAAAATATTTACTCTACGATTTCTTTCTCGTATTTTAGGTTTTAAGGCTTAGTAGTAATTTTACCCTCTTTAATTTTAATCCTCTTTATAATATTATTTTAGGCTCGGTAGTAATCTTACCCTCTTTAATGTTAATTTTCTTTATAATATTATTTTAAGTACGGTAATAATCTTATCCTCCTCGGTTTTAATCCTCTTTATAATATTATTTTAAGTTTAGTTTTAATCCTCTTTATAATATTATCTTTACTCTAGATATATACCCCTATAACTTTATTCTTTAAAGTCGTTTTAATAGGGATCTCGATTTAATATTCGATTATTTTTTTTATATATAAAATCTTTAAAGCCTTTTAATATTAAACGGATTTAAATAATAAAGTCTAGATATAAATATATCCTAAATTAGTTAACGGATTTTCCTTTTTATATTTAGTCTAGGCTTTAATAATTTCTAAAAAATTTCTATATTTATTAAAAGATTTAATTCTCTTTATAATATTAAAATAGATTTATCCCGGAAATTTAATATAAATATTTTAAATAATATTATATACCTCGTTAAAATTAAAGTATTTAAAGGATATAATATAATCTTTTAAATAAGAGACGATTCTTAAAAACTTATTTAATATAAGTTATATTAATCCGTATAATCTCTTCCTCCTAAATAGTATAGGGCTTAGTTTATTATTAGTATTAATATTAAATTCGGAATTAAATTTAAAAATAGTAATATTCTTCTAGCTTAAGGGACTAGGCGTAATTATAAACTTATTAATTAATATATTATAAAATTAACTAGGCGTTAACGGATTTAGTATTTTAAAAATAAATCGCGAGTTAGTTAAAATCTTACGAAATTAAAAAGTCTATTTATTTTATTCTTTTTAAAAAGAATTAATTTAAGCGCCCTCTTTAATATACTTCTTAATCTACTATTTAAATTTTATTATTTCTCGTATAATAACTACTAGAAAGTTTTTATTTAACGGTTTTAATAATTTCTTTAATTTAATATTAATATTATTCGTTTTCTACTAGACCTCGTTAATAATACGTAAAAGACTAAATAAATATTAGTAATTATTCTTAAATAATAATAAACGGGGCTCGTTTACCTTTTTTAAATATAAACGGTTTAATATTTAGAAAGTATTAATTATAATAAAAAAGTACTAAAACGTCTACTATAAATACCGAGCGCGGTAGTATAGGGTTTATTCGAATTAGAAAAAGAATCTTCCTCTCTCCTCGTTATAATATAATTAACTCGGGTATCTAGATTATTTTTAATAAAATAATACTCGAAGTTATAATAAAAGCGTTCGCCGTTAAATATTTAAATTTATTATTAAAGAGACTCGCCCTCCTATATTTAATCGGGCTTTATTAGACCGCCGATTATTCTTCTTTTTATTTTAACCTTCTTTATTAGATTAAAGGCGCTCGAATTAATAAAATCGTTAATTAATATAAAAGTAAAGAGGTTAATATAATCCTCTATTTAAATATATTCTTTTATAAGATTTCGTATAAGATTAATTAAATAGGTTTCCGCTAGAATTTTTAATTTATTTTTAAAGATATAAGCCGGCCTTTAGGGCCTTTAATTACTATAAATATAAATTAATTATCTTTATTCTATTTAAATTCAGAGAGTTTAATAATTATAAATTAATTTCTTTTATTCGAAGATATATACGGATAAATATAGCTTAATAATTATTAGAAGGTATAAGATAATAACTAGTATAATATATAATTTATAAAGAAGTAAAAAAGTAAAAGTTTTAGAAAAAACGAATCCGAGGAAATAAATAAACTAAAATAAATAAAACAAAGATCGATAAGAAAATATTTAGTACTAGAGTATTATATATTTAATAAAATAAGGCTCGTTATTACTATAAAGTAAATAATTTAACTAGATCTCCGAGGTACCCTATATTCGTTATTAAATAATAAAGATACTATCGTATTATAAATATAAATAATAGTATAAATAATCTAGTTATATTATAATTAGATATAACGAGTAATACTATAACGTAAATAAGTAAAGGGAGAAAGATAAAAGATATATAAATTATTTCTTATTTAAATAATTATATTCCTTTTTAATACTCGTCGCTCGGTTATACGAGGTCTTTTATTAACTCCCGGCGTTATTATATTCTTTTAAGATTATTCTTATTTAGGGCTCCTAAAAGTTATAATATTCTAATAATAATTTTAATTATATATATTAATACTCCCTTAATATTTAACTCTAGACTCTTATTAATAACTTTAATTTTCTACTATATTTTTCGTATTAACTAGATAAAAGAGACGTATATTATATAATTTATAATTAAATAAACCCGTCGACGTTAAATTTATCGAGATATAAAAGATTAAAAAGGAGATTATTAACGCTATTATAAAAAATAAAGAGAATATACGATTGTTATTAATATTTTGATTTAAGGCTATTTACCCTTAAGGGGGTTATGAATATCGAAGAATATTTAATTTAAAAGTAAAGTTCTAGACTCTTGGGAATATTTTAAAGATAATAATTATTATAAAAAGATCACTATATTTAAATAAAGAAGTAATAAATAATTTAAATATTTAAAAAAATACGAGTATATATAAACTAAGGCCTCTAATATAAAGAATATAAAGAAATAAAAATACTAAAAGAAATAAAATAAAAATCGATAAAAGGATATTCGGGGTAGAAGTAATATATATTTAATAATATAAAACTTATTATCGCTACGGAGTAAATAAATTACCCGAATTTTAAGGCGCCTCGATTATAATAATTTCCGAAAGAGGCGACTCCTTCGACGTAATCTCCCTTCCTATTTTTAATCCTATAAATAACGAAGACTATAAAGATTTACTTATTTTTTACCTACTAGAAAATATTATAAACGTATTAATACTAGATATTTAGGAAGTTATTAACTTATTAATATTAACCTTTAACGGTATAAACGCTATAAATAATTACGTCGAAGAGTATACTATAGATAGTACGTAGTAAGATATTAATAAGAATATAATAGAATTCGGCGACTCGGAGTTTAATACTACTATAAATAAATAATAACGCCGTATTTATTATCGGATAACGAAGTTAGGCTTAAAGTATTCGTATTTCCTCGATTCTTTATTCTTTTTATTCGGTGTAAATATACTTCTTAAAAGTAACTTCTAGTTTAGGGTTAACGAAATTATAATAATTATAATTAATTATAAACGTAGGAGGGGGGTTAGAAACTAGCCTAGTTTATTAAATAATATTTACTATAACTTTAATAAAGGTATATAGTAATATATAAATTTTAATTATACCGTAATTAATCGAGTAAAAGATAATATAATAATATAAAAAGGTAAAAGGTAAAAAGATAAAAAATAAATAAATAATCTTTTATTTATATAATTATTCCTCTTCTTTATTATTTATCCGTTTAAAATTTAATTTTAAGGAAGACCTTCTTATTAGAGTATCTTAACGTGAAGGGGAAATATAATAAAAGTATTTAACCCCTAATTAATTAATATTTAATATCTTCGATTATAATAAAATAATAATATTTTTAAATCGTTTCTTCGACTTTATCCCTAAACCCGATTCGAGTAATTCGTTATCCGAGTCGGATAATAATATAAACGATTTAGTATCTAAATTAAATAATAATATAGGCGATTTAATATCTAAATCGGATAATAATATAAATTAATTTAAATTTCGGTCTTTAGATTACTTTATTAAACCTTTATCCTTATATATTTCTTATTATAGCGACTAGTAGATATCCTTTTTCTCTATAATATTAATATTTATAATTCTTTCGTCGCTTTATATTTAAATTATATATATACTCTTTATTTATAATTTAGGTATAGATTTCCTCGGCTACTCTCTAACTCTTTATAAAGAATTCAGGGTTATAAATAATATTATATTAATCTTAATCGATAAATAAATTAATTTAGAAGAAGTCCCTTCCTTTAATTATTATAAATACGAGATAAATACTTCGCTCGATATTTAATAATCCGTAGAACTACCGATTACTTAACGTTTTAAAGTTAAGAGTATATAATAAACGCGCTCTTTCTACTTTTATTATTTTATAAAACTTTTAGACCTACTCTAAATATCGATAATTAAAAACTTTTATAAAAATACTTTATAAATAAATAGGTTGTTATTTTTAATCTCTTTAACTTAAATCTTTTATCTTTATAATAATTTATACCTCGTTTATTAACCTTTCTTTTTATATAGTAATAAAGTTCGTTTCGACCGATTTTTATTCGCGTACCTATATACTATCTCTACGTTAACTATAATAGTATAGCTTTATATTTAGTTTATAAATTATTATATTTTTATAAAAGTAGCTCGGATTAGAAGAGTCCTCCTCTAATATCTTCTAGTATATTAGGTTCTTATAGATATAGACTAGATAATTATTAACCTAATTATAATCTACCTCCCGTTTATTAATTTCGATATTCGGTATCGTTAGGCCCTATATAAATACTTTTACTCGATTCGCTTTAATAAATATAGTTAGACCTTCGAGAAAACTCTTTAAATTAAATATCTTCGCTATATTTAATACTATATATTAATACCGAGTATTGTATTCATAGATTTACCGTAAAGTAATATCCTCGTCTACGTCCGTTTATTAATTTAATTTATCGAGGTATAAAAGAACCTTAGTTTTTATAATCTTCTCTTTTTCTTACTTTTTCTTTTAACTAGGTAGTATAAACTTTATCTCTTAATACTCTAAATTATTCTTTATAATAGTGATTTTAATATAGCGAGTGTTATACTTTATTATTTACTCCTAATAATTATCGTATTTATTCGTTCGCTCGTAGTAGTTTTTTAATAACGTTGGATATATCCTCTTTATTATTTAAATACTATAAAAGTCCATTGGACTATATTATTTAATTATTAATACTATACAAATAAGAACGTAGAATTTAGGGAAGTTAAAATATAGCTCGCCCGTTTTTTTATTAATCGGCCTATATTTCCTAAAGATTTCTTTTAAGAGATTAATTTTATTTAATACTATATTCATATACTTAAGTATTTCTTCGTTATACGAATAATATTTTATAAATATAATAAAGTTAATAATTACTCGTTTTATATATAATATTTCTAGTACCTTTTCTAATAGTAGAGGAGTAAATACGGGTATAATTATTTATAAAAATTTTTTACTCTCCTCCCCCGTTTATTAATTAATTTTATTAAAGTTTAGAAAATACTTTCAATTAGTATATTTAGGTACGACTCGAAATCGACCGTTAAATAAAGTTTTTATCTCTTTTTTTATTTTACTCTCTTTAATATATTAAATTTATTAATTTAAAAAGTAGTTTATTAGCCCCTTTATTATTAAAGTATATAATATATTAAAGGTCTAGATCCCGAAGATATTAATTATAAAATAGCCCTTCGCGAAGCTACGGCGGTTATATATTATTATATCCGATAATTATTTAAGTATATCCTTATTATAGATTCTTTAAACGTGTAATTATTCTATATATTACTCCGGTATCTTTAAAGAATATAGGACCTTAAGGTATAATCGCTCGCGTTTATTTAATAATATTAAATATACCGGATAATATTTACTACTTTTAATAAAGATAATTAAAACTTACTCTTTATAATCGCTAGGTATAGAAATTAAGATTAGATAATATTATCGGATTAGTTTATTTATATATATAATATAAATCCCCTTCCGAGTATACTCCTTAAATATTTTAAAATTACGCCGTTAATATAGATAAATATTAATTATAATTATAATTAATTTACTTTTTATTATAAATTTTAAAATATAGTAATATACTTCGGCTTTTACTTTATTATAGATTATTAATATTAAATTAAATAGTATTATCTCTAACTAAGTCCCTACTCGTTATATACTCCGTTTAAAATTATTAATAATAATATAAACCGGCTAGGCTTACTAGTCTCCGTGGGTTCGAGATAAATAAATTTTATTCGATCCTATTATTACTAATACGATAATCGAGTCGTTAAGTAGTTTATTTTATATCTTCTATTATTAACTAGTTATATATATTTTATTAACGATAAAGTCTATATTAAGATTTTACTAGCGTATTAATATATAGTTAAAACTCGAATTAAATAGTATATATTTTAATAATACTTTTATAATAGATATTATATCGAAGTAGAGGATAGAATATATTCTAGGCTCGTTACTAGATTTATTTATATAAATTTAAAAAATTTATCGGACCTAGTCCTTATTAGTATTATTATATTTTATACTAAATAATTTAACTTTTAATAATAAGGCGCTATCGAAATTATAGTATCTATAGAAAAGTTTTAATTAATAATTTTTAAAAAACTTATCTATAAAACCGTTAGAGAGTCGCGCGATATATATTTACTTAGTTATTACGTAATCTATTTCTAATCCGAAGGGATAGTAATTTATACCCGATTTAAATAATTACTCGGATAGAGATTTTAAATCTAATATAGTTTTTTTTATTATTAACCTCCCCGTACCTCGCTCCGGTAACTATTATTCTACCGATATAATTATTAAAGATAATATTATACTAGTACCGCCCGAAGTTATTATAAAGATTATTTATTTATTATTTAGATTAATACGTCCCGAAGATAATATATCTTATAGTCCTCCGCGTTTTAGAATATTTATTCTATAATATCGTTACGCTGCGGAATAGGGAAGGGAAGGGAAGGGAATAACCCCCGCTCCCTTCCCTTCTAGTAAGGAAGGGAGCGGAAGGGAAGGGGTAGGGACTACCAGGGAAGGGAAGGGATTACCTACTATTCCCTTCCTCCCTGCTCTCCCTATAGGGCTGCCCCATTGCTGCTCCCATGTGGCCCCATATATGGCCATATATGCGCGCATGCATGCCCCATTACTGCTCCCATATGGCCCATGCATGCCCCATTACTGCTCCCATATGGCCCATGTATGCGCGCATGCATGCCCCAT
>JAABUS010002078.1_pt1 | contig 39662 bp, 33 predicted proteins | sample 5560161 | NCBI WGS metagenome assembly JAABUS01 (sample SAMN10711885, study PRJNA513376) | rock metagenome | isolation source: Antarctica rocks | place: Antarctica: Victoria Land, Trio Nunatak nord | collected 2016-01-04
TCAATATGACTTCATGATGATCGATATCAGCTATCAGCATTGATACAGTCAATTTCTTATGACTTTCGATGATGAGATTGAGTAGAATTTTATGAATGATGATCTTCTTAGATATCTTTTCATCATAGTCTCTTATTAACTTCTCTTTTGTCAGTGATATAGATTGAATTTCTAGTTTCTCGCATACTCTATTGACTAGGTTAGCGTGTATGAGCGTATGAGCGGCTGAATCACTGTCTATCAGAGAACGAAGGCTAAAAGATCGATTCTGAGAGTTGAGAAAGACGTCAATTAGAAACGACTTTTCAAAGTAATTCTCTTCTGATAGAATTTCGTCTAGTTTGCACAAAGATATAATCTCTATCCCTTCGATGACTTTTGAAGAGATGACTAGTTTTTTGAATCGAAATCCGAATCGAACTCGAACTTGAAACGATCGTATTCATTGTTCACTGCATTGATTCTAGTAGGTCGATCAGAGCACTCTCTAGAGCTATGATCTGATTTATGACATATGAAACAGGTTTCGACTAGAACGTCTGCTTTCTTGACGCTAGTTAAAACCGCGTCGCGCGACTTTAGATGATCAGGTTTTGAATGATCGACTGACTGAGTAACAACAGCTCTATGAAAGATGATCTTTGACAGATCGTTGACGCGTTTGATGAGATTGACTTTGTTCTTGATTTCTCGAATGACTCGCTGATCATTATTCAAACGAATCAGGTAGAAACGAATCTCTTTGAGAGAATCAGGTTGAACTAATTGATCTATTCAAACGAATCAAAGACGAGGGTTTATTTTATCTTTCAGATCGACGATCAGTTGCTTTTCGTAATACTTCAGATAGAAAGATAATCGTTGAAACTGAGTGTAAAACTCGCTGAACTTCTTTGATTCTTGAATCAAGTTGTAGTATTCTCTACGAAAGTTGACTTTCTTATCTGAATCATTGAACAACTCAGCTAGTTCTTTCAAAAGATCATCGACGATCTTATAGAGATTGACACAGTCACGTTCGCGTCTAGATTGAGCGGCATCAGCTGCGTCATCGAATAATCTGAAATGTACATAGCTCAGTTTGACTCGTTCATTTGAAAAGAGGTCGACGTTGATCTCTAGTTTATTCTGAATTTTGCCGTACCAGTTTTCCCAAGTAGAATTCTTTCCGTCAGTAAATCAGAGAGAATCAGGTATTTTCTGAGATCTAGAACGCTCAGAGTAGATGAAATCAGAAGAAGTGATTTCTTTAGTTTGAAGTCTAGTCTTCAACTCTTTGATTTCATCGTCTCGTTGATTACTCAGCTTGTTGAGTCGATTCGTTTCTCTGTCGAGAATCATGCATCGAGCCTTTCAGTTTTCGATAGAAACAGAGAGTATTACTGTTTCAGCGAATGACTCGTCGTCTTCACTGATGAATGATTCAGCACTAGAGAGTTTCGATGAATCAGCATCAGAGGTTTGAGAGAAACGATTTCGAAATTCTTCGAAACGCTCTTCAGTAGACGAACGGCTAGACATGATGAGGTTTGTTTGAAAAGAAGGTTGAACGAATGACGATGCTCAACGATTGAAGAAGAAAGGCGTATAGAGTGATGTTTAATCTTCAACAAAGAAGATGAGATTTGTTTGTTGATTGATTTGATTCTTGAGCAATTCACGAAGATTCTTTATCGTCGATTCTCTTAATCGAATTGAACAGCTTATTTTCACTCGTCTGTTTCACGAGAATGAGTTGATTCTCTTGATCGAATGAACTTTGCGTACTTAGTGAGCGATAAGTTGTCTAGCGATTCAAACAGTCTTGTCGTTGATTCTATCAAACTTTCTAGTGTTGTTCAGTCTTTCGATTGCGTCGACCATCAGGTAAACGAATTTCTTTAGACTCGTTCTGTCTGTACGAGTATGTTGAATGAGTAATGAGATCAGTATCGTGTGATTAACGAATTCTTAATATAATGTCAGAATCGTGCCTAGATGAGTCAATCAGCGAAAGTCAGGGTTGAATAGTGCTTGATCTTTAGAGGTAGCTATAACTGAATATTAAGAATACAGAAGAAGATGAGTACAAGAGCTTCTATTTAAGTAATATTCAGAGGCTGCGCTAAGCTTGAAGAAAATGTGTTTGTGTCACGAGTAGAATGTGATGTAGAAAGGAAAATGATGTTGAACAAAGAGATGTTGAGAAAAGAAAATAGAGACTGAGTCAAATCTGAGCCAGATCTGAGCTAGAGGCACTGGCTAGCCCTATTCAGTCTTGGTACGCTCGTAACATAATGATGAAGAATGAAGTGAAGAGTGAGAAAGAATTTGATGACAGTGAGACTGTAATCTCACTGTTGTTGAAATTGTGTCTAGAAACTAATCAGAGTGCATGCGTGACTAGAATGTTTGATCTATAGAAATAGTTATAACTAAGACTTTAAGAATACAGAAGAAAGAAGATACAAAAAGTAAGAAGAAACACGCTTTATATAGTAGTTACTCAGATCAACGTTAGTCTCAAAGAGAACGTGTTGAAACATAAGAAAGATGTTGATTCAAAAGATGTTTGCAACACAAAGAAATGTGTTTGTCATAGACATCTGTTAACTACTCGTAACACAAAGAAGTGTGTTTATCATAGAAGATAATAGAAGCTGATTAGAAGATGCTAAAGAAGAAAAAAGATGCTGAATCATATCTGAGTTAAATCTGAGTCAGATTCAAATCAAATCTCGACTAGATCTTGATTAATTTTAATCATTATGCAAAGAACTCGCTAGCATTCACTGTGAATTAATTAAAGCTTCAGTCTTGTTCAGTCTTGATACGCTTGTAACATTACTTCTTTCTTTGAAAATTCATGTTCACATGAATAGAACAAATGAAACGCAAAAATTTTCACTGTTTTTCAATTTAGTATGACTTGTCTGAATAAAGCTTATGAAATTCAACTAGAACTTTTTTTGAGCTCTTGAATTCTTCTTTATCGACATAGTATCATTTATTGTCTCAATTTAGTCTCATTCATTTGACCTTGTATTGTATTCAATCTCGATAACGTTTAAAGTTCAAAATATCATCTATCTTTCAATGCTCATTGTCATGATTCTAGTCTTGTCAGACTTAGTCTTCTAGTCTTGTCAGATTTATTCTTACTTCATCATCTTGACTAGTTTCTATTGAGTTTAGCGTTAACTGAGAAACACACATATGTAATCAGCTTCTTTTCTGTAGCTATCTTTCTTTCTTAGCATTTATCTTCTAGTTAAATGACATCTTTATCTGACTCACTTTAGACAGATCTCTAACATTAGATAAATGCTCATCATTTACTACTCTGCTATTAATGAATAAATGATATGAAACAATTTATTCAGTAAGAAAAATTTGCAAGAAATTCTTCAAATTTGCATCATCATTTTAGATCACAAGAGATTCTTTAATTCTACACTCATTTTCATCATTCTATTTGCAAAAGATTCTTCAAATAAAGCACTTAATTATTATTTGAAATTTACAAGAAATTCTTTGAATTTTCACTCATCAAAAAAACATCAATCTTTCATTTACTCTTATCTCAACAACTTCTATCTTCTTTCATCACGACATGTGATGTCGAGTCAGTTGAGTCTTAAACAACTCATCTGCTTAAAAGCACTGTCAATAGAAGAGTTTCACTTCTATTCATCAATGCTTCAGTTGAAGCTGAGAAAGCTGTCATTTCATGAAACATAAACATTGAAGAACAACTGTTTCATTGAGTTAGTAATCAACTTGATGAAGTCATCAATATGCTGAATGAGCTTCAAAGTCAGCGAGACTTGACTTTACAACTCAATGAACACTGACTTCTTGTACAAGATGATCACAAAAAAAGAGCAAAACAACTAGAAGTCGCTTTTGATAAAAATGATGAGCTAGAGAAAAAGATCAATCAGTTACAAGATGAGTGATTGAACTTCAGAGCGAAACAACGTCAAGCTGATCAATCTATGTCTCGTCAAGATACTCAGTCAGCTCAACAATGAGTCAATCAGAAAGTTAAACGAAGCTTGACTTTTGAAGCTCGCTTGTAACGAGAATCTTCTACTCTATCTGATAACAAAAACGAAAATGATCATCACAACTTCATTAAGCTTTTGAATTCATTCATCTTCATTGAAACAGATGATTCTATCTGAGAAACATGAAACATCAAAATAGATGACAAGCTCAATGTCAACATGAATCATTACTCTACTGAAAAGATTCATATTGTCTATGTGATTTTCAGACTAGAAGACGATGCTGATCAGCAAATTTATGCAAAGTGTTGTGTTAATACATTCTCATTCTATCAATCACTATCAGAGCTACTGAAACATCTGAAAGAAATTTATGAAGATCAGAATCTGATTCGAAAGTGTCATCATGAAGCAGCTCAACAAGCTCTTCAGCTCTTTCTATTCAGAATTCACTAGAATATTCAGCTTTCTGAACTACGACGATATCACTCTGATGAACAACATTCAGAATAAAATCAACAATTATCTTTAGAATGCGTTGTCAGTTTGTCTCATAAAGTTTAGCTCACTTAATAAGCTTAAAATCTTTCTTCAAGATGTGAATAATAAACAACAAGTCAATTATCAGCTACATGATGAGTAATGAATAGTCAAATAATAGCAGCTTCGAAAAAACGTTTTGTTTCTTTGTTGATATCAGCTTCAATCTTGACTACTAGCTATGTTTAATTTGTTACTTTTTTCACTCTTGAATCTGAATGATCAAGAATGTTAATCATCTGCTTCAACTGCAAAGTATTGAATCATCTTTCAAAGAACTGCTCTCAGCTGAAGACTAGTACTTCAACATCTCGTGCATTCATCTCTTGCCTCAATGAAATCATCATGTTGAAAGAAGAGAAGAAATTATTTACAGAGAAATTGAAGAATGAGACAAAAAACTAGTGACTTTCATCAAAGACATGATGAAAGATGTGTTAATTTCTTCAACAATAAGCAGTTCAAATGATTTTTTGATTTCGAAATCTTTGACTACTGAATATGTACTATCTAGCAATGAAATTAGTTACTCATTAAAGTCATTGATTGACACTGAAGCAGCTGACTATTCGTTCATTGATGAATTAATTGCGCAGAATGTTTGTAATCATTTGCAAATTGAATCTTTATCTTTAATTAAGCTCAAATCAATAAGAGAATTCAATGATCATTATGCAAAAAAGCTTATTACTCATGCAATTTATTCAAATTTAACTGTTTAAGATCATATGAAATGTTTTGTCTTTATGCTGATCACTCAATTAAATCAACATCAAATGATTCTTGAAAAAACATGAATGAACAAGATCAAGATGACTATTGATATAAAAGATGATTGTCTTCAATTTTCTTGTTTCAAAGCTCATATCAAAGTTTTTATCAAAGCTTATTCAACTGTTCTTTCAAGCAAGAAAATCGCGATAGAACAGAAGAGTTTAATCTTTATTCAAATACTAAAGAGATTTATCTCTTCTGTCATCACTTGACTCAACGAGAAGTCATCTTCATTCAGTAAAATCGTGAAATCATCTAATTCAATCAACTTCGCTTCGTCTTTTGATTCAATGAACATAGCAATGATAGAGACTGCAGCATATAAATCACTAGTCAAATGATTGAATGTGACTACTTTAGCAATCATCATCACGAAAATCAATTGACTTCTAAAAACAGCTAGAAATAAACTCGAAGATGTAAATTTACAAAAGCTTTCAAATGAAGAAATCTTGAAAGAAATCAAAGCTAAGCTTTTTTTGAAATATCATGACTATTTAAACGTGTTTGATTGAGCAATGACTGATCAACTATTTTCTCATCATTTCTATGATCATAAAATTAAGTTAATTGACGAGAAAACATTTTCTCGAAGTCGTCTTTATCATATGTCTGACTACAAGCTTTAAAAGATGAAGAATTATCTGATCAAGCATCTGAATAAAGACTTTATATCTTCTAGCTCAGCTTTATATGCTTCGCTCATACTATTCATTGAAAAGAAAGACAATAGCTTGCGTTTCTGTGTAAACTACAGAAAGCTCAATGCTTTGATCAAACGAGATCGCTATTTCTTATTGCTAATAGACGAAACTCTTTCTCATATTCAAGATAGCAAATATCTGATTCAATTAAACATCATTGTTATTTTCAACAAACTGCGTATGCATTCAAGCAGCAAAGATTTGACTATCTTTATCATCTCTTTTGATTTCTACAAATATCACGTGATGTCTTTCAAATTAATCAACGACTCAACTTTCTATCAACATTATATAAACGACGTACTATTTAACTATCTTCATCAGTTTTGTCAGATCTATCTAGATGACATTATCATTTACAGCAAAACATTGAAGAAACATAAGCGACACGTACGATTAGTTCTACATAGACTACGAGAGACTGATCTTCAAATGAATATAAATAAATGCAAGTTTCATGTTCAGAAGATCTTCTTTCTGAAACTATTACTATTCATTGAAGAACTAAAGATGAATCTCAGAAAAGTACAAGCAGTAGTTGAATGATTTACTTCTACAAATCTCACTCAGATGCAGTTCTTCATTGACTTCTGCAATTTCTATTGACGTTTTATAAAGAACTTTTCGAAGATTGTTCATCTTTTGATTCAACTAACTCAAAAAAAAATGATATTTGAATGAGATCAAGCTTGTTAAACAATCTTTGATCATATGAAGAAATGAATGAGTGAAGTCTTTATTCTTCGTCATTTTGATCAGAATAGAAAGACTATTCTTGAAACAGACTCATTCAACTACGTCAATGATGACATACTTTCTCAATATGACGATGAAGAAACATTGCATTCAATGATTTACTACAGCAAGCATCTGAGTCTCGCTGAGTGCAATTACGAGATCTATGACAAGAAACTACTAGCAATCATTTGTGTCTTCAAGCATTGACGATCTGAGCTGAAATTGACTGAGCTACTCATCAAGATGTTCACTGATCATCAAGCTTTAATGTCATTAATGAAAGATAAAGAGCTAAGTAGACGTCAAATGCGCTGAATATAAAAGCTCATTGACTTCAACTTCAAAATCATGTATTGCTCAAACAAATAAAACATCAAAGTCGATGCATTGACTCGTTGAGTCAATTCAGTTTCTAGAAGCTTCAAGAATGAATGATGTCGCTATCAGCGAACTACGATTCTCACATTGAATCGAATGAAAATCGCTGATCTAGAAGAGAAAGAGAATGATGAATCAATTTATCAATTGATTCTAAAAGTTAACAGAATCAACGAGAATTGTATTTTACTTCGTGAAGTTGTATTAAAAGATGAAGCTTAATACGAAGATACTAAATTAAGAAATTGTTGAGTTCAGAACAGAATACTATATCAAGATGATCTTCTATGAATTTTCTTCAATGAGCATCTTTAAATGAAGTTAATTCAAGAAGTTCATGATCAATCTTCTATTGATCATTTCGAAATTCTCAGAAAGATGAAGATCATAAGAAGATACTACTATTGATTTTCAATGCAAAAGACAATAAATCAATATATTTGAAACTGCTACATTTGTCAGCGATCAAAGACTTCTTAAGATAAATTCAATGAACTATTACATTCTTTATTCATACTTGAACAGCAATGAAAGAATATAGTTATTAATTTCATCATCGACTTATCTTTTTCAAAAGGCAAAAACATCATACTAACAATAATATGTAAACTATCAAAGAAACGACATTATATTTCTTGCTTCACTGATGATGAGAAGATCACAGCAGAAAAAACAGCTGAGCTAATGCTTCAGTGAATATATCAAATACATAATTTCATTGTTTCAAATCAAGATTCTCAATTTATCTTTATTTTATGAAAGTCGCTTTGCAAAAGACTAAACATTAATCTTCAACTCTTCACAGTCTATCATTCTCAGATTGATGATCAAAGTGAATGAGTCAATCAGAACATTGAAAGATATCTTTGATTCTTCTGTTCATATATGCAGAATGACTGAGCTAAGCTACTATTCATAATCGAGTTCATCGATAATAATGCTTTGTTCTCAGTCATCTTCTTGATTTCTTTCTTTCTAAACAAAGACTTTCATTCTCATATGAGCTTTGAATTCAATGTCATTGAATATGAAAGTTCTTGTGAACGCTTGCAGATGACTAAAGTCGAGAATATATCTGAACATATAAACAAAACACTGAAGTTTGCTTGCGAGTCACTAGTCAAAACATGAGAACAAATGATGAAACAAGTCAATAAGCATAGAAAAGAAGTTGATTATAAGATTGAATCAAAGACGTTTCTGAATGAAAGAAACATCATTACAGCGAGATCTTTTAAGAAGCTAAATAATAAAATGCTTGATTCTTTCATTAATTTAAATCTTGTTGACTCTTCATATAAACTGAAATTATCAGAGTCTATGCATGTTCATGATGTATTTCATTCTGATCTGCTTCGCTCTGTCGTCAACGACTTCTTACCTGATCAAAAGAACGAATCTTCAGATTCAATAGTGATAAACGATGAAAATGAGTGAGAAATTGATAATATATTGAATTCTCGTTGATATCAAAGATGACTTCAGTATAGAATCAAATGAAATGACTATGACAATGATTTCAATTGATACAACGCTGATGACGATGAATTTATGAATGCTCAGAAGATCATTGATAATTTTCATATTTAATACTTGAACAAATTGCGCTAATTAACAATTCAATCAATCACGATTTAACAGATTTGAGTCTGTGAAATCATGATTGAACAATCAATTGAGTTGAGCAGAAAATACATTCATGCAAACATGAATCATCAAAGAAGAGAAGTAATGTCACAATTCTAGTCTTGTCAGACTCAATCTTCTAGTCTTGTCAGATTTATTCTTGCTTCGTCATCTTAACTAGTTTCTATTGAGTCTAGCGTCGACTGAGAAACGCACATATGTAGTCAGCTTCTTTTCTGTAGCTATCTTTCTTTCTTAGCATTTATCTTCTAGTTAAATGATACTTCTATCTGACTCACTTTAGACAGATTTCTAACACTCATCATCTTTAATAGTGAGAAATTTAAATGATTTTGAATGCTGTTCTGATAAAAAGTCATTGAAATAAGAACATAATAGCTTCAAATTGAACATTGAATGCAGCTGCTTCATGCTTATCAATAAATGAAGATGATAAAAGATTTCAACTTTGACAGTGATTTGATAAAGTTTTAGCTGTTTATCTTTCAAATTCTTACATGATCTAGTTGTCTTTATATTTCTAAAGAATAATCAAACTCAGTCATTTACTTCATAGATGACATCTCATCTATGTTTATTGACTTGAGCTTCAATGATCTGCTTCGTCTTTTTCAATTGCTGATGATCGAAGCTAAGAAGCTCTTTCATTTGAATGATAATATCATTTGCTTTTCTAGCTTCAAGACGTTCATGAGTAATTTTGTAGTCAGTCGTATCTGAATTGAAATTCATTCATGAGTGAAAACTCTTATTGAAGTAAAACGAAGTCATTGAGATGATTAAGAAGATATTGAAATTCTCGCTAAATTTTATCATTGATAGTCATTTTGTTCAGTCGTTCTGCATGTAATTGCAATAAATTCTTAGTTCACGTTCAACATCTTGATTAGCTTGTTTTGATTAATCATTGATCTCAGAATGATAAGCTGTTGATAAATTAGCTGTAATTCTTAGTCGCTTGCAAAGACTTTGTCACATGATTGATATAAACTGAGAGTCTCTGTTTGAAACAATAGAACTAAATAGATCATGAAGTCGATAGACGTTTCATAGCATGATTCAAATCGTTTCTTCGACTGAGATGTCATTGTCTTTTCAATGACAGAGAACATAGTGATGTTTCTTGATGAGACGACATATAATTGTGCAAATGACGTTATAATCTTTTGATAAAGATAGCTCAATGATGAAGTTCATAGCTATATCTTTTCAGTGTTTCTGTGAAATCGATAAAGAATGAAGTAGTTCATTGATGTTATCTTGAGATGTCTTACTTTGTTGATAAACATGACAATTTTGAATGTAACATCTAATTGTTGCTTGATGATTTGATCAATAGTAGAAACGTTGAACTAAATCAATAGTTTTTCGATTGTCAGAGTGAAAGATGAAAGACTGATCATAAATTTTCTTTAGCAATTTTGTATGCATATTCTCAGAAACTCACAGTAGATCTTTTCTGAACAGAACGTTGTTAACGATCTTGCAGTGCTTCAATTCAGTGCTATGTAGCTTGAGCTTGTTTTCACTTATAACTTATTTATACTCATTGCAAAGTTCATTCATCTTGTTGACATTTTTTACTCACTGATAGAAATCAACTTCAGATTCAATAGCTAGAATATTTATTCTATCGAGTGTCAGAATGATTTGATAGCAATCTTCAGTACGCTGATTTGATTCAGAAACGTTGATCAAAGACATTCTGATTAAAGCATTAACTTTAATGTTTATTTTGTCTAATTAAAAAATGATCTGAAAGTTAAACTTGAATAGAATGTCTAAATAATTGACTTGATGTCAAGTCAACTGTTTATTTTTCATGAAGATCTTCAAAGTTTGATGATTGATGAACATTTGAATGAACAGCTCTGTGCATTCTAGCTTGAGTCTTCAATGTTCAAAACATTAAATAATGACTAGCAATTTCTTGTCATAAATGTGATAATTGCATTCAGCGAAAATCATGCTCTTGCTGTAGAATGCTACTGAGTGAAAAACATTCTCATCATCATACTGAGATAGTATTTCATCTTTGACGTAGTCAAAGACATCAATTTTCAGAATAGTCTGTCATTTTGAATCAAAGTGTCGTAGAACTGAGATTGAGCTGACCTGTTTCTTTAAATCATCAAAAGCTTGAACACAGACTTTGTTTCAAACAAAAGACATGTTTTTTCTAGTCAGCTGAGTGAACGATTTGACTAACTTCGAAAAGTCTTTAATGAAACAACGATAGAAATTAACAAATTTCATGAAGTTTTGAACTTCTTTTAGATTGATTGATGTAGTTCAGTTAACTATGACTTTCACTTTGATAAAATTCATACAAAGATTTTGTTCTGAAACTATGACTTTTAAGAAGACAGTTTCTTCTACATTGAATTTGCACTTTCAAATATCTACTTGTAGATCAGCTTCTCGTAGATGATTTAATATCATCTTGACATGTTGTTGATGTTCTCATTGAGTTTTGCTGTAGATCAGAATGTTGTCTAAATAGACTTGACAAAAGTCATTTAGAAAGTCTCAAAGAATGTCATTCATATACTGCTGAAACGAGACAGAATCATTGATAAGTTCAAAAGATAACATCTTTGATTTGTATGCTTCTAAAGCAATGATAAAGATAGTGTAGTTCTCATTATCAAAATGCATTTGCAGTTTGTTAAAAGTTGAAATGATATCTAATTGAGTCAGATGCTTGCAATCAACTATTTTGTTGATCATCTTATTTATGAATGATAGAGAATAGCGATTTCTTTTGATAATAGAATTAAGCTTTTGATAATCAATGCAGAATCATAAATCTTCATTTGCTTTTAAGATGAACAGAATGAATGAGAAATACAAAGCTTTGCTAGAGATTATAAATTCTTTGAAAAGATTCTCGTTCAGATATTTCTTGTTATGAGCATGCATCTCTGATACTTCTGATTAGTCTGATTAGTCTAACATAAACTAGTATAAAGCTGTGAGTAGAACTGTTGTTGACACGCTAGCGACCTAGCGTGCCTTCGTGAATAAAACTCACGTCATGTTGCATCTTCTTTCTACTTCAGCTTTGAACTTCTAGTTAGAATACACTCATATGATTCGCTCTATGCAAACTCATAACATTAGTTCAAAGCTCATTAATCTTGCTATCAACATGTAAATGATATAAAAACAAGCTACATCATCAAACTTAAATCAGAATTGAAAATTGAAAATTGAGTTCAGAAAACTCATTAAAAATCAAGAAATTTCTAGAACAAAACAGAAAAACATGAATGCATTACTCTAGACTAACTCTTTACTGAGTTCGTTGTCAGAACAGAAGAACAGAAGAACATGAACATATTGTTTTAAAACTGAAATCAGAAATTTCAGTTGAATCTCGATCAGCAATTTTCTACTCACACAATGACTAGAAGCACAGAATCAGAATCAGTAAGCATTGCTCGTTATGAACTTCAAAATTCTAGAAGAGAATCACTTCTATCACAGAATTGAACAGCATCAGAAGAAGAAGAGATGAATGCATTATTGAATATAGAAGAAAAGAACACGAACGCGTTGCTTTTTGATCATGAAATGATCAAGATCAGCATCAATGAAGAGCTGAATGCTTGAATAATTGATAAGAAAACAGATGACATCATCATCTTTATCAAGTACATGACTCATCAGCATGACATCGAAATCGAAATTCACAATGACATGATTCAAATGTTGAAAGATGTCAACAAGATAAACATCAAGTTGAAGATTACTCAGATGACGTTGAATACTATAAGAACGCGTCTGTAGAAAGAGATGAAAGATAAGAATGTGATTATACATCATTTAAAGATTGCATCAAGTTGACAAAGCATTTTGATTTTGAAAGATTAATTCTCGAAGTTGATCAAGCTATCTGATTCATCTTTGTTTGAAGATTCAAGACAGAATGTGAATAATTGATTATCTTGAATGCAAAATAAGCTGAAGATGAACAAGAATTATTTTTCTATTGAAAAATTGAAGATTGCATATGTGAAAAGTTGAGTCGATGAAATGATAATCAAACACATAGCATCTCGAATGAGAGTGTTACGATTCTAGCTACGCATCTTCGTTGATAGCTATGTTGATGACTATTCTGAGAGTTATCGTTGATCGCTCGTCGCTAAAGCATAAACTTGTTTTGAAGTCAACTTTATTCAGAGTTAGCTTATGTTTTTCTGAGTCATATAAATAGTTGACTCTTTTCTTCTAGACACTTTTCTTTCTTAGCATTTATATACTCGTTACATTACATTCATATAACTCGCTCTATGCTGATTTCTAACATTATATAAATGCTTCTTCGTTACAGACAAAGAGAAATAATTTGCATCAAGTGCTTTTGCTTGATTCAACTATTGACTTTGATCTAGTCAACTCATCATGTGACAGCACTCACTCTTCTTTTCTCGTGAGCTAATCAGCAAGTATAAACAAAAGATCGAAACTTTTTTTAACTAGATCAAAAGATCAGCGAAAGCAATGAGATCAGTCATAAAACTGCGTCGAAGTCTTTATCTCAGAAGCAAATCTCATAGTGAGTCTGCTACAATGACATCTTTCGTCAATGCAATGATTTATCTATGCACATCGCTTTATCTATTAATGAATCGATCTATCTTGTGTTTCTGTGTCAACTAGTGAGTCTGCTTCAATGACATCGTCAATGCAATGATCTTCTCATCGCTCTATCTATCAGTGAATCGATTTGCCTATCAGTTCACATGCAACTAGTGAGTCTGCTTCAATGACATCATCAATGCAATGATCTTCTCATCACTTTATCTATCAGTGAATCGATTTGTCTACCAGTTCACATGCAACTAGTGAGTCTGCTTCAATGACATTTATTCTTAATGCAATGATTTATTTACTCACATCGCTTTATCTATCAGTGAATCGATTCGTCTATCAGTTCACATGCAACTAGTGAGTCTGCTTCAATGACATCATCAATGCAATGATCTTCTCATCGCTCTATCTATCAGTGAATCGATTCGCCTACCAGTTCACATGCAACTAGTGAGTCTGCTTCAATGACATTTATTCTCAATGCAATGATTTATTTACTCACATCGCTCTATCTATCAGTGAATCGATTCGCTCATCAGTTCACATGCAACTAGTGAGTCTGCTTCAATGACATCTATTCTCAATGCAATGATCTATTTACTCACATCACTCTATTTATCAGTGAATTGATCTGTCAACTCATTTGCATGCAACTAGTGAGTCTGCTTCAATAAAACTTCTACCTTGCATAGTGAGTTTGCTACAATAGACATTTCGATTCTACACAAGACTAAGAAAATACATTCATGTAAATATGAATCATTGAAGAGAGAAAATAATGTTATGATTCTAGCTACGCATCTTCATTGATAGCTATGTTGATGACTATTCTAAAAGCTATCGTTGATTGCTTGTCGCTAGAACATAGACTTGTTTCAAAGTTAACTTTATTCAGAATTAGCTTATGTTCTTCTGAGTCATATAAATAGTTGATTCTCTTCTTCTAGACACTTTTCTTTCTTAGCATTTATATAGTTGTTACATTACACTCATATGACTTACTCTATGCTGATCTCTAACAGAGAGACGCGATCGCGAACTCATTTCTAGAAGCAGAAAAGATGTTGTCAATCATAAACAAGACGTAAGATGATCTCAATCAACATCACATGACTTAATAACAGTTCTTAAAGCTGTATCAAAATAAGATCTTCTTTCATGACTTTTGAATGAAATTTTAACAATTCAGTGCAGAATTAAAATACAATAATAAGACTTTACTAAATGATTTGCAGCATAAAATCAGTTCAGATCTTCAACGAGCAACGCTCAATGAATAAATCATTAATTTGAATGAATTAGTCAACATCTGCATGCGAGCTGACGTTTAATTGACGAAACTGAATGCTCAATTAGCTCTCAAGACATTGATAATTCAAGTCACTTACTTTATCGCTAGCATCTTGATGACAATCATGATTTTGATCTCAGTTTCATTCTCTGCATGAAAGAAATTCAGAATATTGAACGTTGATTCTGCTAGAGAGAAGTTGTTTAAAAAAGAACTCTGTTTAAATGCAAGAAGTCAGAACATAGAGCACGTAATTGTCTTGAATCAGCTTAAATACACGAAATTGCAGCGAATTTGAAAAACGATCTGCTTTCGTCAAAGTAGTGACTGAGAACAACATGCTTATATCTTACTTCATCAATATGCTCGATGATTCATTTGATTTCAAGTCGTTTATTGTGAACATCATCTTGAGTAGTCTAGAAAAGATATTTCGATTCTTCACTCTGATAGACATCAAAGTCACTGACATGATGTTCATAAATGATTCATTGATTTCAGAGCTATGTGAACGCTTTAATATTCAGTCAATTTCACTGTTCAAATCGAAGTCAATTTGTTCATATGACAGAATCTTCGATCGAAGATTTATTACACATGCTCTGTATATCTCAGTCACTATACAAGAACATAAGAATGAAATGATGTCTTTATTAATAACTCATCTAAATCAGCACAAGATAATCATTGACAACTTTTGATTGAAAAGAAATCAAATTTTGATAGATTCTGCAAATGATTGATTGATATCTTTATCAAATATTCAAATCTTGAAACTTATTGTTTTGAAAGCAAGCAGTCAATCAGCATTTCATTGACTTGAATCAAGCGAGATCTGCGAAATGAAACGAAAGAACTTGAAGTCTATGTCAATGATCATTTTAAAGCGAACTACAGATTTGAAATCAGTGAATTAATTCATTGAATCAACTTTCATACAAAAGCAAAGCACTTAAGTTGATCTCAATCAACATGAATTCATTCAGTCATTGAAGAAGAAAGAATTTGTCAATATTATCATGATTGAAGTCGTTGCTTATTGAACTTTAGTTAAGAAGAAGAATGTCAAGATCTTTACATTGATCATTAGTGAAATCAACAAGATGCTTAACTCAATCAAAGATTCAGCGAAACTGAATGAAATGATTTCTGTCATGTCATTAAAGAAATTGAAGAAGAAGCTTTTGATAGTTTATTATGACTTTCTGAACGTTTTTGACAGAGAAAAGACAACTCAGTTATTCTTGCATTGATCATATGATTATAAGATTGAATTAGAAAATGAGAGTTAATCTTCTAGAAGTTGATTGTATCTCATGTTAAGTCACAAGTTGCAGAAGATCAAGAAGTATCAAAAAAAAAACTTGAAGAAGAAGTTTATTACATTCAGCAAAGCTTCATTCGCTTCATCAATACTATTCATTGAAAAGAAAGATGATAGTCTTTGCTTTTGCATGAATTATTGAAAACTGAATGCTCTGATCAAAAGAGATCGTTATTCAATACTCTTGATAGACGAAGTACTCGCTTGAATTCAAGACAGTAAATATTTGACTTGACTTAACATTATCATCACATTCAATAAGCTTCGCATGAGTTCTGAAAGTGAGAATTTAATCACATTCATCACTTTCTTCAATGTTTACAAATATAGAGTAATGCTCTTTGAATTAATCAATGAATCAACATTCTTTCAGCACTATATTAACAACATGTTGTTCAACTGTCTGCATAAATTCTGTCAAATTTATCTGAATGACATTCTCAACTACAGTAAGATCTTGAAGAAACATAGAACTCATGTGAAAGAGATGCTAGACAAGCTTCGTGAAGTTGATCTGCAGATAAACATTGACAAGTGCGAATTTAAGATTCAGAAGATCTCATTTCTAAAACTATTAATATTCATCAATGATTTACGAATAAATTCTCGAAAAGTAGATGTGATTCGAAGCTGAGAAGTGTCTCAATCGTTGACTCATGTACAGATCTTCATTGACTTCTGCAATTTCTATCAACGATTCATAAAGAACTTCTTGAAGATCACTCGATCTATGATAAAGCTGATTCAAAAAAATCATTCATTTAAATGAACAGAGATTTGTCAGATGATCTTTAAGAAACTGAAGTAACAGATGATGACAGTTCTTGTTCTGAAGCATTTCAATTCAATCAGAGAAGCTATTCTGAAAACGAACTTCTTGAACTATATCAACGACGAAGTATTGTCTCAGTATGATGATGAAGACATTCTACATTCAGTAATCTTTTATAGCAAGAACATGATTTTTGCAGAATGCAACTACAAGATCTATGACAAAGAGCTTTTGACTATTATTCAATGCTTGAAGCATTGACGTCTCAAATTGAAATTTACTGATATTTCAATCAAGATCTTCATTGATCATCTGAATTTAAAGTACTTCATGATCATCAAGAAACTGATCAGACGACAGACTAAATGAGCTGAGAAGTTATTCAAATATAACTTCAAGATCATATATTAATCAGAAAAGCAGAATCTGAAAGCAGACGTGCTGATCAAAATGTCAGATGTCAAATCAGTTGAATCAAATGATGATTGAAAGCTATATCAGTATCAAATGCTATTGTCAGCAAGCACATTTGAACTGCAATCAATAGAAGATGATCAAGATTTGACTCAGATCTTGCTTATATTTGACTCAGATTTGAAACAGAAATTGAAAGCTAATGAAGATTTGATCGAAGAGATGATTTCTATTCAGAATTGAATTATAGTCAAAAATCAAATGAATCAACAATGTATTGATATTCAAACAATCATAGAACAGAACAGAAGAACTTGTCAAGATATGAGTTTAGACAATTGCAGAGTACTGAACGAAGTACTTTGAAAGAATGATAGATTGTGAATCTCTCAGTCAATGATCACTTAATTGATAAGAAAAGCACATGATCTTTCAATCAGTAATCATTCTGATATGAATCAAACGTAGTGTTAAAACACGACTCGAGTTGAAATAGAAACTACGACGAATGAGACGTAGTTTACAGCATGATGAACTCTGAGCTAGTAAGATCATGATCACGTGCTAATGATTCATTATATGAAATCATTGAGATCATGAAGCGATTCTCATGATTCAGAATCTGAGTCAACAAGATCACTCAGCGACTCAGACGATTGCACGAATCTTCTTTGTCTATATAACGATGATTGTTTCCTTAGATAGAAGCTTCGTGCTTAACTCATGTAAGCAGTCAATACATATTATTGTCTCAGCTATTTTCAGATCTCAAGTCTAGTAATAGTGATTACTGTTTGATCTCTGTATATATCTTGTGTTGTTAAAGAAACAATCATTACACTTTGAGCATCACTCTTTCACAAGATATCAGAGATGTTCATTTTCTTCAGTCATGTCTAGTCAGTCAGAACGAGTCACGCTCAGCTAAGAAGTAAGCATCTTCAGCGCAGATAAGATCAAGATCTCAACATTGAACTTGTATCACAACAATCGAGATAAACTCGAAGCATATCTAGTACAGATAAAGCTATACATTAAACGACACTCATCTCAGTTCAAGTTCATTGAGAACAAAGTACTCTTCACATTCATTTATCTAAGAGATAATGCATTCACATGATTTCATCACTATCTAATGAATTATCTGCAGAAGAAATCAGAGAAACGAGAAGAAGAAATCAACACGATATTTCGTGACTCTCAAACGTTTGAGAAACGTTTAAGAAGAGTATTTGAAGACATTGACAAGAAACATACAGCGAAACGACAGTTGTACAACCTGCGGCAGAAAACCTTTGCAACAACTTATTCGATCAGCTTTCAGCATATTGCAACGAATATGAAATGAAACGATGCAGCTCTCATCAGTCAGTTCTATCAGAAACTGCGAAAGAAAGTCAAGAATGAAATTGCTAGAATCAATAAATTCGTTAACTTGCAGAAGATGATATTCAGAGCGATGATCATTGATAACAGACAGTACAAGAGACGTCTGAAAAAAGATAAAGAATTGACTATGTCAGTAGTATTGAGCCGAAAGTTCAAGAAGAAACGACGACAGTCATACTATGATTCTCAATCTATGAAGCTAGATGCAATTCGAAAGATATCGACGAACGCTTGCAGTAAAACAGTTCAACAAAGCAAGACATGTTACACATGCAGAAAGCTGAGTCATTACTTCAAAGATTGTACTCAGAACAAGTACAAGAACAAGTCAAAGTCTTATGATAAGCAAGACAGATCTTTCGCAGCAACGAAAGAAGATCAGAGAGACAAGCATCAAGCATTGTCGTGAACAGCGTGTTATGAGAACAACTGTCACACTCATCTGAGCGATAAGAAAGATTCTGAATGATACTCAAAATTCTTACGAAAGAATCGTTTCTACGCAGCAACTCATCGTCAATCAGAAGTACATGATGAGAATAGTGACGAAAGTTTGTTCACTATGATCGTGAAATCGAAGATTTTTGACAGCGAAGCATATGACTCAAACAGGTTAAACAGCACTGAAGAAGCTATTCATCAAGCAGTCAAAGAAGAAAGTCAACTTAGCAAAACTCTATGAGCATTCACTATTGCAGCAGAAGATGCTCTCAAGCAAGAAGAGAATCATCTTGAAGTAAAGAAAGATTTCAGAAAGTTTACAAGTCAAGCAAGCTTTAAAAGCATGTACAACGAATTGTACATTCTCTTTAAGCAGAAAGAGAAAGATTTTTCACAGTGAATGCAACAGATCAAGAACGATATACATCAAGCTATTTATGACACTATGCAAGATGAGTCGATCGCATCGCGCAAAGACATTCAATACTGTGACATAGTCATGAAGAAGTCATTCACAGAAGTCAAGTTCATCAAGCAAGAAGAATATGTACTTTCTGATGAAGATCACATATTCAGAAAGCTTAGACAGATGACAAAAGTCATCAGAAAGAGGTTTGATCTGTGTGATTCAAAGAAATATTCACTTAAGAAGATCAACTCGAATTGATTTCAGTACATAGAACAAGTACTGAAAGAAAGAACTTCTAGTTTAAAAAACTAGAAGACTCTTTGATTGACAAATCATTAAAGAAGTCTAGTTGAAGATCGAAAATCGAAAGCATATTTGTCTTCATTAATGACTCGTCGCAGTTATGAGTCTGAGTCAAAGTTAATGATCACGCAGCATGACTATTCATAGACAGCGACTGCACGAGAAATTACATATTCTCAGAATTTGCTGAAAAAGCGCAAATATTTACGCAGAAGAAGAAAGAATCTTACAATCTGCAGAACTTCAATGAAACACTCATGAAGTATAATAATGAACTGATATATCAAGAAACTCAATTCATTTATTTGAGACTTGAACGACATTGAGAGAAGTTACGTTTAGATGTTATGAAGCAGTCAGACAGTGATATAGTTCTAGACATATCATGACTTTATACAATCAATTCGATGATTGATTGAGTCAATGAGACAATTGCATTTCTAGATACAGAAACAACGCGATTGCACTCAATATTGAAATCTTTACAAGATGTAAAGATATTCATCATGACGAGCGAAGAAATGCGCGAAGAGTTCAGAAAAATCAATGATGCACAGATGTTATGAAGCAGAGAGATTCAGAGCGATCACTTGAAGAATTTCGCTATCGCTATTATTTCTAAAGAATATCAGAAATATAAAATTCTGTTTGAGAAAGAAAGTGATCAGAAAACACTACTCAAACATCAATCGTGAAATCACGAGATTAAGCTCGTTGACGACAAGAAACTCATGAAACAGTTCATTTATTCATTGTTGACAGAAAAGCTCAATGCTTTGCAACAATATTTGAAAGAGAACATGTGAAAAGAATTCATTAGAGAATCACAGTCATCAGCAGAATACTCAATTCTGTTTGTTTCAAAATCGAATGAAAGTCTAAGACTATGTGTTGATTATAAAGCACTGAATAACATCACGATTAAAAACAGCTATTCGTTATCGCTCATAGCAGAACTGCAGAATAGACTACAGAATGCACAGTGATTTACGAAATTTGATATACTTGAAACATTCAATTCAATACGAATTAAAGAAGAAGACGAGTGAAAGACAGTCTTTCACACTCAACTAAAACATTATGAGTATTTGATCATGTCTTTCGACTTAATCAATGCTTTAGTCACGTTTCAGATCTTTGTAAATAACGTGCTACAACGTTATCTGAATCAATTTGTCATAGTATATCTGAATGATATATTAGTATACTCAAAGACGAAGAAAGAACATGTGCAACATGTTAAAAAGATTCTACAGACTTTGAAGAAAGTTGATCTGCGCATTAAGTCAGGAAAAAGTGAATTTCATGTACAGAGTGTACAGTTTTTGAGATTCATAGTCACGTCTCAGAGTTTAAGAATGAACTTAAAGAAGATAGAAGCTGTTACGACTTAATTGATGTCAAAGTCAAAGATTGAAGTTCAATTCTTTCTGAAATTCGCGAACTTTTATAGATGCTTTATAAAGAAATACTTCAGAATTGTCTCGTCACTTACGAATCTTACGAGAAAGAACATATTGTTCATGTGAACTGAGAAAGCAGAAGAAGCTTTCAAGAAGCTGAAGAAATTGTTCATCTCTCAGTCAGTACTGATCATGTTTGAATCAGACAAACTCATTACGCTTGAGATGAACGCGTTAGATGAAGCTATTGAAGCATGTATCAGTCAATCAGATGATAAGAGACGTCTGCATCTCATTGCATTTCACAGTAGAAAGCTTACAAACGCTGAATTAAACTATGAAATACATGACAAGAAGCTGTTAGCTATTGTCGACTCTTTCAAACAATGAAGAGTGTATTTGAAAGAATCTAGACATCAAATTCAAGTATATACAAATCATAAGAATCTGCTATACTTTACGATCACGAAAGTTTTAAATCGAAGACAGATTAGATGATTGAAAGAGTTGTCATCATACAACTTTTAAATTCAATATTGAAAGAAATCTGAAAACTTGAAGATTGATGTCTTGAGTAGAAGAACAAATCACTTGACAGATAGATCACAGGTAAATCAGACTATCTTGCAAGAGAACTCAGACGATTCGATTGTTTATAATAGACAAAACGCAGTCACTTTATGAATCAACAACAGAGATCTTGAGAAACGAGTAAAGCTAGAGCTAGCGAAGAACTCAGTCGCGCAAGATATTATAAAAAATATTGAGAACAACGCGAACTTTGAGATTATCAATAAATTACTAACGTTTCAAGATCTGATCTATGTTTCAACAAGATGCAGACAAGAGATGATAGATGATCATCACAAATCAATGATACATGAACATCAGAATTCGAATAAGATCATTAAGAGAATATCTAGAATCTACTATTTCTCAAAGATGAGAAAACAGATAGAAGATATTATCAGAAAATGCAATGTATGTATTCATACAAAACACAATCGACATAAATCTATGAACTTTTGAAAAGTCTCAGCACATCAGATCATGCGTGAAAAAGCATAGCTTTGAACTTTATAGTCAAGCTATTTAAGTTGAAGAAAAGAGTCATTGAAACAACGTATGACTTTATCTTGATTATAACAGACAGATTAATCAAGTATGAATACTTCTTGTCATACAAGAAAGCAACATTCGCAGAAGATTTGACTTACACGTTTCTGAGAATGATTGTAGCAAATCATGAATTATCAGACGAGATAATTTCGAATAGAGACAAGCTCTTCATATCAAAATTCTGAAAATTCTTGATGAATCAGTTAGAAATTCATCATAAGCTGTTAACAGCTTATCATTTGCAGACGAATGAACAAACGAAAAGAATGAATCAGACACTGAAACAGTATCTTAGATGCTATATTAACTATAGGCAGAATGATTGAATACAGCTACTGTCAGTAGCACAGTTGACTTTCAATAGCGCAACAACGAAAGTAATCAGCATGTCATCATTCTTTGCAAACTACGAGTTCAAGTCAGAAACTCTTAAGAAATCACGTGAATTTGCACAGTTAGCTCAAAAAGCTACGCTACAGATAGAACAATTGCAGCTGCTACAGAAAGAATTACAGAAGAACATACAGTTTCTCAGCAAGCGCATGACTTTGTATGCAAACAAGAAAAGAGATAGAAGATTTATTCTTAAGAAGAAAGACAAAGCGTATCTACTAAGACGAAACATCAAAACGAAAAGATTAAGTAATAAATTGAATCACACAAAGCTAGAATCTTATAAGATTCTAAAGATTAAAGAATCAATTAACTACAAGTTAAATCTGTCAGCATTTATGAGAATACATTCAATATTTCATATCTGTCTTTTGAAGTCTGCAGATTCAAATACATTAATTCAAACAGAATCTTCAGAGATTGATTCAGAGAGTCAGAACGTTGAATACGAAGTAAAAGATATACTAGATTAGCAAGACATCAAAGATCAGTCTCATTGATTGATTAAGTGAAAAGATTATGATCATATCAAGAACACTTGAAAATCAGAGAAAAATCTCAAGAACTGTCAGAAGCTTCTTCAATAATTTCAGCAAAGAAACTCGACAATCAGTCAAAATCAGAAGAAATTTCGAGCTGTTTGAAATCGACGTTAAGAAGAAAATCACTAACAGACGACTCAACTATGTGACGACGTTCATTCTTCTCAAGTTCTTCAATATTCTTGAACTTTCGTTGCATCATATTCTCTCAGCGAAACTCAATTAATTCTTGTTGCTTTTGCAGATAAGCTGCTTTAGTCAAAGTCTTACTCAGCTTAGCGCGAAGACGAGCTCGTTTCTTACAAACTCGCTTTCATTCAGTCTCTGAGACGATCAGATCGCATTTGCGATCTAGATGCACACACTCGACACAACGATTGAAGTCAGTGTCAACACGACACTTCATGAAACGATTAAAACAGTGATTGCAGAGACGCATAACTGAACTATCGTTATGACGAAGTTTCTTCAAAAGAGACAACGCTTTGTGACAGAACTCAACGATTTGAATACTTGATTCAAATATATAGAAATGATGATTTCTAAGAACAGAAACCTTGAAGAGAATCTAGTGTTAGAACACGACTCAAGTTGAGATAGAAACTACGACGAATGAGACGTAGTTCACAGCATGATGAACTCTGAGCTAGTAAAATCATGGTCACGTGCTAATGATTCATTATATGAAATCATTGAGATCATGAAGCGACTCTCATGATTCAGAGTCTGAGTCAACAAGATCACTCAGCGATTCAGATGATTGCACGAATCTTCTTTATTTATATAATGATGATCGTTTTCTTAGATAGAAGCTTTGTGCTCAACTCATGTAAGCAGTCAATACATATTATTGTCTCAGCTATTTTCAGACCTCAAGTTCAGTAATAATGATTACTGTTTGATCTCTGTATATATCTTGTGTTGTTAAAGAAACAATCATTACACGTTAAACTTATTAAGATGATCATATTGCTGATCAAATATGAGAATGATAATTAAACGTTACATTCAAAACTGTTACGTTTGTCGTAGATCAAAAGCATCAAGAGATTGAATCAATGAACTACTGAAATCATTGTTTATATCTGAACAATGATGATAAGACATATTATTGAATTTCATTATTGATTTATTGAAAAGTGATGAAAGCAACGCGATTCTGACAGTGATAGATCGATTGTTTAAAGAACGTTACTATATACTTTGTTGATCAGATGATGAAGAAACTTTCGCTGAATAAACAGTTAAGCTGCTGCTGATATGAGTCTTCAGAACTCATGAACTATCAAGATCAATAATGTTTGATAGAAATTCACAATTCATATTGATTGTCTGAAAGTCTTTATGTCTGAGACTCAACATTAAGGTGAAACTATTCATTGACTATCACTCACAGATCAATAATTAAACGAAAAGAGTGAATCAGAATGTAGAATGATATTTACGAAACTACTACTCATACATGCAAGATGACTGATTTACCTGACTATCTATGACTGAATTTGTCAATAACAATGCTATTTCGCCGTCAATTAAACAATTAGCGTTCTTTCTGAATAAGAACTTTCATTCTCATATGAGCTTCGATTCAAATTCAACTGAATATGAGATCATTCAAGCTAGAATTCAAGCAGACAAAGCAGAGAATATATTTGAACACATGAAATGATCATTAACGTTGATTAAGCAAACATTAGCAAGAGTCAGAGTCACAATGAAGAAACAGATTGACAAGCATTGAAAGAAAATGATTTACAAGATAAATGACATGATGTTTCTGAATTCTAGAAACATTATGATTGCAAGATCATCAAAGAAGCTGAATGATAAGATGCTAGAATCTTTCAAGATTTTGACTGAGATCAAACATGCATATCAATTGAAACTGTCATCAACAATGAAGATTCATTTAAAGTTCACTTCAAATCTGCTATGATTGAATTCAAAAGATTCTTTGAAAGAACAATAAAATGAATCATCTGATTCTATAGTGATAAATGATGAAGACGAATGAAAAGTGAAGAACATACTGAACTTCAGACACTACAGAAGACAACTGCAATATTGTGTCAATTGAAAAGACTATGACGTTAATCTACATTGATACAATGTTGATGAAAATGAGTTCAAAGACTGCTTGAAGATTGTAAATGACTTTCATCAGAAGTATTTGAATAAATCAAAGTAGAAATCGACTCAACAAGAATTGATCAATCGAACTGCAGCAATGAGAACATTGCTAGATGAAGAGAGAGAATAATGTTGCAAGCATGCATCTCTGATACTTCTGATTAGTCTGATTAGCCTAACATAGACTAGTATAGAGCTGTGAGTAGAGTTGTTGTTAACACGCTAGCGATCTAGCATGTCTTCATGAGTAAAACTCACGTCATGTTGCATCTTCTTTCTACTTCAGCTTTGAACTTCTAGTTAGAATACACTCATATAATTCACTTTATGCAGACTCATAACATTTCTTTACTTTCTGAAGCTTGTAGAAAGACATTCAATATGTAGACTGATTGCATCAAGTTGAATCATTAAGATTGAGTCGAGTTCTCAACTCGTCAAGACTCGATTTGAGTCAGAATTCTTGATTCAAGTATTTGAGTTGAATTGAGATGTTCAACTCAAGTAATTGAGTCGAGTTAGAGAATTGAAATTGAGTATCGACTTGAAATTTTCGATTCGACTCATCAAGACATGAAGATAAATAAATAAATATTCTATTATGACTTTCTATTATGACTTTCTATCATGACTTTCTATCAAATAGCCTTCATGTTTTTCTATTATAGCTCTTCTTCATAGCTCTCTATCATGTTTCTTTATCATAGCTTTTCTTCATGACTCTTCTTCATGACTCTTTATTAAACAGTCTTTATAGTTTCTTGTCATGACTCTCTATCATAGCTTTCTATCATAGCTTTCTATCATAGCTTTCTACCATAGTTTTCTATCAAAGCTTTCTATCAAATGATCTTCATGTTTCTCTTCATGTTTCTCTTCATGTTTCTCTTTATGTTTCTCTTCATGTTTCTCTTTATGACTTTCTATCAAAAAGATAATGCAAAAGCGAAAAATCGGGAAAATTGCTATATTTAGCTCTCTTGACATCATTTTCAATTGCTTAATGAGTTGAATTGAGAACTTGAATCAAATTCTGATTCAAGATCAATATCAAGTTGAATCAGAAGATTCAATTCAAGTAATTGAGTTAAATCAGAATGTAAATGTGAAAACTCAACTTGATGATCAGTTTATCAATATGCTTGACAGCGTAATGATGTTACGTCACTAGTAAGCTCTATCTTATGATCATATGAATGATAAGACGATAGCTTGTCTGCTTGAGCTTGATCAAAGACATCTAGAAAATCTTGATACTTTGATGATAGCTTGACTTTAACATTCTTTAGATTCTGAGTCATCTCATTGACTGAGAAGATGTTTATGACATTTAGTTTGCATTGAGTATTGTAGACGATTTTTCTATCAATGTCTTCGATGAACATAGCAAAAATCTTGATCTGATTCTTCTTTTTTCATTTTACTAATGCTTGAAAAGAAGTGACGTTTATGTTTTGAATCGAAAATGACTCTTTCTGAATGATTGAAACTGAGTGCTTGAGCATCTTAAAGATCTTGCTGTGAGCTGCTGAAGAGATTGAAGTTGATCACAGTCAACTTGAGTGCTTTGTATTTGACGAAATTGAAAAAACCGAAATAGAAATATTCAATTGATCAGAGAATATGATAGTATCATGTTTCATGTTCAATAATATTTCATTTTTGTTCATTCAGAATTTGCTCAATATAGCTTCATGATGCTCGATATCAACTATCAGCATTGACACAGTCAATTTCTTATGACTTTCAATCGTAAGATTGAGTAGAATCTTATGAGTAATAATCTTTCTAGCTAACTTTTCATCATAGTCTCATATTAACTTCTCTTTTGCTAGTGATATAAATTGTATTTCAAGTTTCTGACATATCTTATTGACTAACTTGTCATGTATCAGCGTGTAGACAACGAAATCACTATCTATCAAAGAGCAAAGACTAAAAGAATTGCTCTGAGAGATAAAAGAAGCATTGATCAGAAACAACTTCTCAAAATAGTTTTCTTTCAATAGAACTTTGATTTGACTGCACAAAGATATGATCTCTATCTTTTCAATGATTTTGAAAAAGATAACTAGTTTTTTGAATCAGAATCTGACTCAGAGTTTGATGTAAATTGATCAAACTCATCATCTTTTAATACATTGATTCTTGAAGTTCAATCAGAGCATTCTTTAAAAGTATGATCTGATTTGTGACAAATGAAACAGATTTCAGCTTGTAGATTGATGTCTTTGACGCTAGTTAAAATTGCGTCATGCAACTTTGAATGATTGACAAATGTAGTGACTTCGATCTTTCTGTAGAGATTCAATGAATCTCATTTCTCAGCAAAGATGACTTGCTTTCTAATTTTGTTCAGAAATTTCTTTTCTTTGATGTCACTCATGACTTGATGCTCATTGTTCAAATGAATCAGATAACTATGAATTTCATTCAGAGATTCTGACTAAATCAATTGACTACTTCAAACTGCATGAAAATGATAAACTATCTTGTCTCGTAAATCAATGATCAATTGCTTTTCATGATACTTTAGATAAAAGAACAGACGTTGAAACATTGAATAAAAGTCGCTGAATTTGCTCTTTTCTTAAGAGAGATTAGCATATTTTCTTTGAAAGTTTGTCTCTTTGTTGAAATCATCATAAAGCTGAGTAAGTTCATTTAACAGATCATTGATCATGACATAGAGATTCAATGAATCTTGTTGATATCAAGCTAGTATAGCTTTGACTGCGTCTTCTTTGATTCTGAAGTGAACGTAGATCAGAATAGCTTTATTAATATCAACATGATTGACGTTGATTTCTAGCTTATCACGAATCTTTTCTTGTCAATCATTTCAGATAAATTCTTTTTCATCAGTAAATAGAGATGAATTTGAAAGCTTTTGAGATTGCTTGAAGAAATTGAACAGAATAGAAAAAAAAGAAGTGATTTCTTTAAATGATTGCAGTTGATGTTGCAATTCAATTACTTGATTTTGAAATGTCTGATTTAATTGATTCAAGCATTCTTTGACTTTATTCATTTTCTCGAAATGAGTCTTTCATATTTATTCGCTTAATATCTTGTCAAATAGCTCACAAGCTTTCACGTTTAGATCTTGTTGAGTTCAAAGACTGTTCAAATCTTCTAGAAAAACTTCTAAATCTTGTTTGACTCAATGTTGTAACTGCTTTACATTTTTTATATTTCTTGAAGTAAAAGCTTCATGAGATTCATTGAGAGTTTGAGAATAAGACAAAGAGTATTGATGTTTTTATACAATATCGATTCTAAAATATTTTGATATGCAAGATGATAACTCAGAATAAATGATTGAATCTGTAATGTCAGAAGAAATAAAACTTTGATTATTCTCAAAGAAATTGTTCACAGATGATTGAGTTATAGCGAAGAATTGACGATCGAGCGAAGAATGAAGCTCAATAGTATGTAGTGAGATTGTTTGTTAAAGTGTTTAGTCTTTAAAGAAGAATGTTGCTGATTTGAGAAGATTTTTTGAGATTCTCAAGCAATCAATGAAGATTCTTTATTGTTGATTCTATTAATCGATTTGAACTGATGCTACTGACTGAGTAATAGATTCTTTAGCAATCACATGATTATATGTTCTTGTTGATTTTATTGATTTCTTAATGTTGTTCTGTCTTTTGATGTCATCGATCATCAGATATACAAATTTCTTTATACTCATCTTGTTGTCAGTTGAATGAACTTGAATGAATAATGAGATCAGTATCATGTGATTAATGAATTCTTAAAGTAATGTTGAGATCATGTCTAGAAACTAATTAGAGTGCATGCGTGACTAGAATGTTTGATTTATAAAGATAATTATAACTAAGACTTTAAGAATACAGAAGAAAGAAGATATAAAAAGCAAGAAGAAACACGCTTTATATAGTAGTTACTCAGATTGACGCTAGTCTTAAAGAGAACGTGTTGAAACATAAGAAAGATGTTGATTCAAAAAATGTTTGTGACACAAAGAAATGTGTTTATCATAGACATCTGTTAATTACTTGTAACACAAAGAAGTGTGTTTATCATAGAAGACAATAGAAGCTGATTAGAAGATGCTAGAGAAGAAAAAAGATGCTGAATCATATCTGAGTCAAGTCTGAGTCAGATTCAGATCAAATCTCGACTAGATTTTGACTAGCTTTAATCATTACATAAAGAACTCGCTAGCGTTCACTGCAAATTAATTAAAGCTTCAGTCTTGTTCAGTCTTGATACACTCATAACAACTGTTCTCAATCTCACTGTTCTTCTTTTGTTTATTTCTTTGCTTAGCATTTTATTACTTAGCATCTCGCTCAGCTGCTTTCGCTACAGTCAAAGCTCAAGCATTGATTCTATCATGTTTCTTCTTTTGACAAAGCTCAGCTTAAACTTCTTTTCTTGTAGAAGATGATTTTGAAAGCATTATGAAAAGTCTCTGATTTATTTTTTGCAGTCTCTTGTGTGTGATAGTCACGTTGACATGAAAGATAAACAACTGATTGACTAGAAAATTAATCTGCTGACATGATAACTTCTGATGCAGCTTCTGCAAGCTGACTGCTGCATGAAGAAATTTATTCTTATCAACATCATAATATTTTATTGAATTTACATCATTTGAATTGATGAAGTCATCATAATATCTAGTCTGTTAATTGCTCAATGCTATAAAAGATTTGTGTCAATTATCAGCAAGAATGAAGAAGTGATATTGAGATTGAAAATTCTTGTATGCAAGCATGTAAGAGATAATGTCTGCAGAAAAGTTTATATTTAATGTAAATATCACAGTCACATGAATTTGCAATGATTGATTGAGTAACAAACTTCTTGATTACTATTCATTCAAAGTTGATCTTTTTCAGAGTTTAGATAATCACATGATTCACAAGCAATTGAAATGCTTCAAAATCAACGACTCGAGATTTATTTATATGAGATTTCTCATCAATCTTACGAATGAAGTGATATCATAGCTTTAACTCAAACTTCATAAATCTAATGATGTTCTTTAAAGACATCTGAGAATTCATGATGATCTTAAGAATAAAATAAAGATTCTCATTTTGCTGTGAAGTCATTATCTTAAGATTATGATATCATCATGTATAACATAAAATCATTTGTCTTTTCTTGAAGTATCAATTGATTCAGAAGTAGTCTTGATCAAACGAATGTAATAACATCAACAATGCTGCTTAATTGACTTGCAGCTCAGTAGTAGTATTGAATTTCACTCACTGTTATGTAACATTCTTGATCTCTTCATAATGTTCAAAGAAGTAATTGACTTTAAATTTAACTACTCATGCTTAAATGTTTTTGCAAACATGTCAATTGCATAACTGAAGCTGAATCTCAAGCATAAATATAAATAACGAAGTTGTCAATCTCTTGATCTGATCGACTATAATAATTCGTAAAGACAAACAATCATTAAATAGTTCTTCATGCATACATTGAATGAAGAAATTAAACGTCTCTTCAAATTCTAATATGACAAACAAGAAGCAGACTGAAAAGATCATTGTCATGTTAATGATATTTACAATCATGAAAAGAAGTATCTTCAGTGCATTGATATTAAAGATAACATTTGTTTTCATCATAAAGTCACTTATAAATCTTTTAAATAATCTTCACTGATAATTATTCAATAAAAATATTTACTTAACATTTTTCTGAATTGAAGCATCAGCATCATTTAGTATGTAGAAATATCAAATTTGAACGATGAACATTGAATTATTGAAACATTGAAGTAATTTCGTAATAATTTTCTCTTTAAATTGAGTAATATGTTGAGAAGTGCAATGACAGACTTGTTTTTAACAGCTTATTGAGATAGCTCTGAATTCAGTCTGAATTCAGTCAGACTTGTTTCTAGCAGCTTTTTCTAGACTAGCGTCAGAAGTAAAGTTGTGCATTGCAACTTTGTCATGCATGACAGTATATAAATAAAGCAGTCTGAGACTTCTTTTCATAATCTAGAGAGATTTCATCAGATGTGATACTGTTCGCTTTATTCTTTCAATAAATTATGAGCTCGATTAGCAAGAAGCTTTCAACGTAATTAAATTGAAACACTTTAAGCATTTGATGCTCAACAACTCAATACAAGATTTATTTAAATGAGCAATCAGTGATCACTTACTACATGTTTCATAAGAAGATAAATAAGTACATTGACTTAAAGAAGTTCAGTGAAATTCAACAGCTTACTATGCATCTCACGAGAAGATAAATAAGCACTCACATCAAGTCAGCAGTCTACTACGAGTTCTCAAGAAAGTGAACAAATAGATACACTCAATTACATTGAAGAATGCATAAACTTTCATCATCACTGACGAGATTAAATTCTTTTCACTTCACTCATCAATTTATTTAATATCTTTATTTTTTTTCTTTGATTCTAACAATAAGCTGAGTCTACATTGCATGTCATGAACTTCAATGACTTCTTCATCAAACAACAATCTGTTTTCATTCTCACTTGCAAGAACTATGATCAATGATTTTCTCTCATGAAGAAATGACTCATTGAGAAAGACTTGTGATTTGTTATTGAAGACAAGTCTGACTTGAACACACTTGATAACATTATCAGCATTATCAGCGAAATTCAATCTCTTGACTTTGAAAGTCAAAAGATTGATGTGAAAGCTCATTACTGACTGATCATCTGCATCATCATTGATGATCAAGAACACATTGCAAACAAAATGTCAGCAAAAAAGATTTGAAATGCTTTAAACTATAAATACAAAGAGAAGTTACAAATCACTGAAAGACAATATCTGATGAACTTCATTGATTACAGAATGTTGATGAATATCTTCATTGAAAAGATATGAACACATCTCGTCAAATTGACTTGAAAGATCGTTGCAACACAGAAAGACATGAGCAATTTATTCAAGTCAGAATATCACTTTCAAGACTTACTTCAATTGCTGTCAGATGAATACACAGTTATTCAAGATATCATTAATGCACAGAATAAGTCAAATGTCAAGAAGAAATTTCAAAAGCTACAAAAGAAGAAAGCACAATTGAAGACAACAGAGACTGTGCTATGAGTCAAGCAAGAGAATGAACGCGAGCGCATTGATTATGAGCAGAACAAACGCAAAATCAGTCATCATTGCAAAAGTCTTTCAGACTTCAACAGTGATCAATTGCATCGTTGTCAATCATCATGATTTTTAAAATGTTTTCTCTGTGAAGATGAACATCATTTAGTTGATTGCTCTCATCTGTTTGCAACTCAAAAGCTTGTGAAGAAATGCAAAGATAAAGACAAAATAAAGCATAAAAATGTTGATGATTTTCAAACTCTCATTGAGCTTCTGAAAAGCAAGCACAAGAAACACAGAGTTTATAATGTGAAAAGCAACAATTCTGAAATCTCTGACAACAATGAGAAAGATGAGAATAAGAAGAGCGAGAATATTGCAACTCTGTCAAAGAACATTGTCAGTAAGATTTCTGAATTCAACTGAGTTGCAGATTCTGATGTCTTTTCACACATGACTGATCAACTTTAACTTTTTAGTGATTCTTTAATTTACATTAAGAGATGCATCATCAAAGTTGAAGAAAGAAAATTGTATATTAATCACTGTGACACAACAGTCATGCAAGATCATCATGAAAACTCAGTTAAGTTATTTTCTGTTCTTCATGTTTTTAAGCTTGAGATGAATCTTCTTTTTGAAAGAAGAATGTGTAAGAAAGATTTGCAAGAAAGCTTTGATGATAAAGATCTGTACATGCATGATAAGTGAAAGAAGCAGATGATTAAGATTCTAGAATGCAAAAACATCTACATAGTAAAGAGAATTGCAAATGATCTTGATGAATTTGCATTACTATCAGCTATGCAGCGTGACATTTCATCAGCATTTTCAGTGATGCACAGTTCAATGAATCTTGATGATTCAATGAATCTAAATCACTTTGCATCTTACATTGATGTGATTCATCATGAAAATGAGATCGAAGTTAATCACGATCAACTTACTTTTGCAAATGATAAAAGCTTCAAGTTGTACAAGCTGTGACATCATTGTTTTGCTCATCTTGAATCAGCAAAGCTTTGTCAACTTTATAAAATCATCATTCTGAAAAAATATATTTTCATCAATGACAATCATGAGAATGTGTGTAAGATATGTGCGCTCATCAAGTTCATCAACAAACAAAAACACAATGTCAGTGATTGAAAAACAAGTATCTTGACTTTCATTTTCATAAACATCTGTGAATCACTATCATTGTTTCTTGATAGTGAGTTGTACTTTCTAGAAATAATTGACAATCACTTCAGAAAGACTTGATGCATTTCTTTGAAGCAATGATTCAATGCATCAGATGCTTTGCAAAAATGAAAACTCAGTGTAAAGCTTCACAGCAATGTCAAACTTCTTTCAGTACACAGTGACAACGTCATGAAACTTAAAGTCATCTTGAATGATTGATGCTCATCAGTTAACATTGCTTCTTAATACACTGTCTCACATATGTTGATTCAAAATGAAGTAGTCGAAAGAGTTATATACATCACAGAAAACTTGATGCAAGTCATGATCAAGAACGCTGAACTTCTCATTGAGTTCTGAGCAAAAGCTGCAAAAACAGATGTCTATTTGCAAAATTGAATCATCATGAAACTTTTGATCAACGAAGTTCTCATGATTTTGAAGAAGACATTCATCAAGATCAAGCTCTCAATTGATCATGTATGAGTATGAGAATGCAAATGTTACTCATACGTTGATCTCAAGTCATTGTCAGTTGAAGATAAATGAGACAAATTCATGAACAGAGACAGATTCAACGTTTTCATGAAGTATGTGAAAAATATTGACAAGCAATATCATCTCTGAGTTTCAGATCTTAATCAAGTCATCAAGAATCACATTATCAAGTTCGCTGAAGATGAAAAGAGTGAAGACATGAACTTGCAACTTCATAAGCAGACATTCAACGTTCTTTCAAAGCGAAAATCTGTGAAAAAATCATCAAAGAATAAAATTTCAACTAATGTTTTAAAATTTAATGCTTTCATGATTGATGTTTCATCTGAATCAACTGATGCATTGAAGACTATCATGATCAATTTGATTAATGTTTCATCTGAATCAATTAATGCATTGAAGATTATTGTGATCAACTTGAATGCACTTAATTCTAAGATCACGTCACATACATCAAATGAGCATGAAGTTCATGCAAATGTTCAGATCACTCAAAAAGTCTTCACATCAAGCATGTTTAAATCAGCAGCTTAAACATTTCTGCATGTAATCATTTCAAAAAGAAAAAGAAACAGCGAAGATTAACAACTGAAAGAACGTGCATTTAAGATCTCATGAACTATAATGATCTGATTCATCACAAAGAAAGTTAATAATGATGAGAGTGATTCTGACACAAGCATGTTATGAGCATTATTTAACATTGATGAATTTGACTCTTTTAAAGCAATAAGAATTCTCACATTAAACATTTACAAAGATGCAATGCAAAATTCAATTTGAAAGAAACTTTGAAAAGAAGCAATTAATGCAGAACTTGTAATGCTAATCGTCAATGAAATCTGACAAGAAAAAGTGTCGCTCAAAAAGATCAACATTGTGACAAGCAAATGAGTTTTCAAGTCAAAGATGCACATTAATAATTTTCTTGATAAACTGAAGACAAGACTGATAGTCAGAGATTTCTCTCAAATTCATGAAGTTGACTATGAGAATACTTTCACGTCAATCATCAAGTTTGACACTCTGCAAGTCTTTTTAGTCATTGCAACAATGAAGAATCTTGAACTTCATCAAGTTGATGTAAACAATGCGTTTACTGAATTGTTTCTCAAAGAAATCATTTACATGTCTTTTTTGTCAGAAGTGAAAGTCAGACTCAACTGTGCTCTGAAAGTTCTTTGAAGTCTTTATGATTTCAAGCAAGCTGCACAAGATTAACATGATTGCTGTGTAACAATGCTGTCTGAACTTAACTTTGTTCAATGCATTGCAGACTCATGTCTTTTGATTCATGAGTCAAAAGAAATCATGTTGCTATTATATGTTGACAACATAGTCATCATCTTCAAATCATTAAGCAACGTTAAATGATTTAAGCATGAGTTTTAATGTGTTTTCAAAGTCAAGAATTTGAAAGAAATGAAGAAGATTCTTGATATTCAAATCACTTGCAACAGAAAGACATGAATCTTACAAATGAATTAAACTCACTATTTTCATGACATTTTTGAAAGACTCAACATGAGACAAGACAAGCATAAGATAACAGATCTTTCAATGAATGAATATGACATTCTTTGCTCAGCTGAACTCAAAGATGTGAGAATCAATCAGCATGAGTATCAACAAGTCATTGAAAGTCTTATGTATGTTGCAATTCACACTCATTTCAACATTGCTTTTGCTCTTAATCAACTAAGTCAATATCTTAATAATTTTGCAAAACATCATGAACATGCTTTGAAGAAGTTGATGTGATACGTTCATTTCATCATTGATCTAGATATCACGTACGAAGTCAGTGAAAGCATGAAGTTAGTAGAATACTCTGACTCAGACTACATTTCAGATAAACTAGATTGCAAGTTGATTCTCATCTACATCTACATGCTTGATGAAGAATCAGTCTTCTGAATGAATTGAAAGCAAAAGTTCGTTGTCACATTGATCATCAAGACAGAGTACATGACTTTATCAATCTGCATCAAGAAAAATCTATGAATCAATCAAGTGCTCAAGAACATGAATCTGACAAAGTATCTGAGCATCAGTCACAGTCACGTTGATATTCTTGAGAAGATTACTCATCAATCTGTCTCATTCACACAGCTCAAGAAAGATAATCAAGCATCTTTTATGCTGATTAAGAATGCTTATATTCACGAAAGATCAAAGCACATTAATGTTGCTTATCATCACATTTGAAATCTGCACAAGAAGAATCAGATTTCAGTGAACTTCATCTCTAGTCAAGATATGATAGCAGACGAATTGATCAAGTCACTATCTCGACAGAACTTCAAGAGATTCATTGAACAACTGAGATTGAAAAGCAGTGAGAGCTGAGAAACTTGCAAGCATCAAGTGAGAATGTTGAGAAGTGCAATGATAGACTTGTTTCTAGCAGCTTATTGAGATAACTCTAAATTCAGTCTGAATTCAGTCAGACTTGTTTCTAGCAGCTCTCTCTAGACTAGCGTCAGAAATAAAGTCGTGTGTCACAACTTTGTCATGCATGACAGTATATAAATAGAGCAGTCTGAGACTTCTCTTCATAATCTAGAAAGATTTCATCAGATGTGATACTGTTCATTCTACTCTTTCAATATAATAAAAGATATCAAATTGTAATACTGCTTTTTGAATAAATGAAATTTCTGATCATTATTCTTGAAGATATTTTCTAACACATGCTCAGAAGCTCAATAAATGAGCTTGCTTAAGTGATTTGTTTTGATCAATTTGATTGTCTTCATCTGCTTTAACTGATGCTTTTTATAAGTATTATAGAAAAGAGAATTAACAATAACATCATGACTATGAGTTTGATTTCATATTCTCAGTACTCATGTTTTATTCTCAGCATCGCGATCAAGAGATTGATAGTTGATAAAACAATATCATTTGCAATCTTTGACTTTGATCTTAATGAGTTTCTGCTTGCGATTCATACTTTCGTCTTTGCTAGCATGATCATTGAGCTTTCAATAATTTTTGATATCGATCTTGTGATGTATACATGAATAATTTCTTCTGTCTACTTCGCAGAATTCAATGACTATCTGAAATCTCTGACTGAAAGCGTAGTTTTGTAATCTTTCGTATGTCTCACTAGTAAATCTGTCGTTGAGTTCAAGTTGCTTAACTCAACTCAGATTGAATTTCAGTGTTGAATTGAGTTGAAGAGAATCAATTCAACTCAATTGAATTGAGTCAAACTCTTAATTTAACTCAGTCAACTCAATGAATTAACTTGAACTCGATTGCAGATCTACTTTCTATCAAATTCTCTATCAAATTCTCTATCAAAGTGATCAAACTTTCTATTAAACTTTCTATCATGTTTTCTATCATATTTCTCACTATATTTCTCATCATATTTTCTATCATGTTCTCTATCATGTTCTCTATCATATTCTCTATCATATTTCTCATCATATTTCTCACTATATTTTCTATCATGTTCTTTATCATATTTTCTACCATATTTCTCATCATATTTTCCACTATATTTTCTATCATATTCTCATCATATTTCTCACTATGTTTCTTATTATATTCTCTATCATATTCTCTACTACACTCTCTATCATATTTCTCATCATATTTTCATCATATTTCTCACTATATTTTCTATCATATTTCTCATCAATCTTTCTATCAAATTTTCTATCAAATTGATTGCAAAATTGATTGCAAAAAAAAATTGAAAAAAAAAGAGAAAAAGTATACTATTTTTAGTACATAGTATACTATATTTAGTAACAAAAATTGAATTTAAGCAATTTAATTCAATTTTAAATTGAACTTGAATTGAGAAGAATCAACTCAATTTCAACTCAAACTTAGACTTGAGTTGAATTGATCTCTCTCAATTCAACTCAATTTTAACTCGATGACAGATCTACTCACTAAATATGTTGAAAAGCTCATCATCAGCAGAAGATTCTAAATGAATCGAGAATATTCTATCAATTGCTCGCTGAACGATGAATATGAGACTAGAGTTCAGATTGAGATGAGATTATCATATGATAGACATGATGATGAGATCGACGACGACGTGAATGTAGATAGATAAAGCGAAGATTGTTTGAAAAGAAAATTGTTTGAGAGAGAAGATTGACGAAGCTCAAAAGTCATACTGAATGAGCGATGTAATAAAGAGTTTATGATGAGAAATCTACATGTATTTGTTAGCAAACTACATCTAAATGAAGATAGATCTCATCTTTAGTGAAAGTGATGCTACTCATAATGTGCGTCATTAAGTTGCGTTCTCAAGATCTCTCGACATCATGACTATGAGTCTGATCTCATACTTTCATTATTCAGGTTTTATTCTCGTCATCGTGATCAACAGATCGATAGTTGATAAAGCAACGTCATTTGCAATGTTTGACTTTGATCTTAGTGAGCTTCTGCTTGCGATTCGTACTTTCATCTTTGCTAGCATGATCATTGAGCTTTCGATAATTCTTGATATCAATCTTGTGATGTATGCATGAATAATTTCTTCTGTCTACTTCGCAGAATTCGATGACTATCTGAAATCTCTGACTGAAAGCGTAGTTTTGTAGTCTTTCATATGTCTCACTAGATATGTTGAAAAGCTTGTCGTCAGCAGAAGATTCTAGATGAATCGAGGGTATTCTATCGATTGCTCGCTGAATGATGAGTATGAGGCTAGAATTCAGATTGGGGTGAGGTTGTCATACGATAGACATGACGACGACGACGTGAATGTAGATAGATAGATAGATAGATAGATAGATAGATAGGTAGAGCGTAGTTGTTTGAGGGGAAGATTGGTGAAGCTCGGAAGGTGGGCGAAGCTCGGAAGTCATACTGAATGAGCGGTGTGATAGATAATCAGTTTATGATGGGGAATCTACATGTATTTGGTAGCAAGCTACATCTAAATGGAAGTAGATCCCGTGCTTAGTAAAAGTGACGCTGCCCGCAATGTGCGTCGATAAGTTGCGTCCCCAAGACCTCCCGCAGGATATATGTATCTGCCAAGGAATGCAAATAAACTATCAAAAGCAGTAATGCTCTCTTCTATTCTGATCAAATACCTTTCAGAACCACAGAGTGTACCATACGGCTTTCTAGATTGCGATAGAGTATCCCAATAGAGAATCGAAGCTTCAACCGATGGCTTTCCTGTCTTCCAAATCTCCATCTTCGTAGACTTATCCTATGACCTATCCCGATTCTCCAACAAACAGATCCATCCCTTCCCCGCTCCATCCCCTACAACCAACTCCCACCCCACCAGCCCCCCATTAACCCAACAAACCCTCGGAAGTAAAAGCCCATCACCAACCTCACCAGCACTGCCCAAACCCTCACCTCTCGGCCGGACTTACCCGGAACCCGGCGTTACTATTCCCCCCAACAGCCCCCCCCAGGCTTGTCCAGAAGCCGTTAGCGCCCGCATCGGCGCTCACAACATAGTCGCTCCGGGTGCTGCATCATAACATCACAGCTTTTATATGCTGCATTGTTTTCTTTCAATGTCATACTTAGGTACCTAGGTAAGCTCTCGTACCGACGCTGTATTACAATCTTGTATCTGTTGTT
>JAABUS010002079.1_pt1 | contig 39653 bp, 32 predicted proteins | sample 5560161 | NCBI WGS metagenome assembly JAABUS01 (sample SAMN10711885, study PRJNA513376) | rock metagenome | isolation source: Antarctica rocks | place: Antarctica: Victoria Land, Trio Nunatak nord | collected 2016-01-04
CCTCTCCCCTCTCGTACCGTGGGGGTGAGGGCCGTCGGGAACCGTGGTTCGAGCCCCGTGGGACCATCCGCACCGTGCCGGAGGTCTGACCGGGAGGGTCGTCCACCCGTTGCTGAAAAACACGCTGGTTTGGAGCTAGGAAGTGCGTCCGTCTCTCACCGCGTCCTCGACTCGTCCCTTCCGCCCTCCTCTCCTCGACTCCTCGACTCGCCGCCGTGCTATACTTAGTGAAGTACTCAATTCCGATTATCTAACTCGGATTTGCCCCAAACCCGTTTCCAGCCTGATCTTCTTTCGTCTATCTCCTGTTCGACCGTCGCTCGCCCCCGACGACCACCGGCGAGGACCCCAACCCCATGGCCATGCCTCGATCCACGAACGTCCCGCCTACGCTTCCCCGACTTCCCGCCAGACCGCGACCCTTGCCCGATCGCCTCCCGCACCACGCCAACGGCCACCACGAGCCATCCTCCGACCTCCGACCTCCGACTTCCGTCCTCCGACCCGCCCCAGCTGGACCGACCCGCCCCAGCTGGACCGACCCGGGCGCCGAGACCCGCTGGGATCGCTGGCGCCTCGTCGTTACCGCCGCCGCCTGCTGGGTCCTCCTCCTTGCCGCCGCCGCCCTCGACCATCTCACTCCCACCCCGCATCCCATCATTCTCACCCTCTATGCCCTCGCCTACCTCGCGGGAGGCAGCTTCGCCACCCACGCCGCCCTCCGCCATCTCCTGATCGATCGCCAGGTCAACGTCGACCTCCTCATGGTCACCGCCGCCATCGGCGCCGCCTGCGTCAATTCCTGGGCCGAGGGCGCCGTCCTCCTCGCTCTCTTCTCCTCATCAAACGCCCTGGAGCATCACGCTCTTGGTCGCACCCGCCGCGCCGTCCGCGCCCTGATGGCCCTCAGTCCCGATCTTGCCACCCTCGTCCATTCCGATGGTGAGCGCGTTGTCCCCGTCGAGACGTTGGTGGTTGGCGATGTCATTCTCGTCCGCCCCGGCGAGCGAGTGGCCGCCGACGGCGTCGTCCTCGCCGGTGACACCACCATCGACCAGGCTGCTATCACCGGCGAGTCGATTCCCGTCACCAAACGACCCGGCGACACCGTCTTCGCCGGCACCATCAACGGTCATAGCGCCGTCCGCATCCGCGTCGATAAGCTCCATCGCGAAAGCACGCTCGCTCGCATCGTCGAGATTGTCGAGGTCGCCCAGGGCCAAAAGAGCCGGACCCAGCGGTTCACCGACGCCTTCGAGGGCCGCTACGCGGTCGGCATCATGGTCGCCGCCGCCCTCCTCGCTCTCCTGCCGCCCCTCCTCCTCGGACACCCGTTTGGCGCCTCGTTCTACCGCGCCATGACCCTCCTCGTCGTCGCCTCTCCCTGCGCTCTTGTCATCTCCACCCCGGCCTCGACCCTCTCCGCCCTCGCCAACGCCGCGCGCCACGGCATCCTCTTCAAGGGGAGCAATCACCTCGAAGCCGCCGGCGCCGTCGAGATCGTCGCCTTCGACAAAACGGGAACGCTCACCGGCGGTAACCCATGCCTCACCGACGTCGTCGCCCTCGACTCCGGCTGGGATGACGACGACGTTCTCCGCCACGCCGCCGCCGCCGAGCGCCTCTCGGAGCACCCCCTCGCCCAGGCGATCGTCACCGCCGCCGCGGCTCGTGGCCTCACCCTCGACGACGCCACCGAAGGGACCGCCGTTCCCGGCAAGGGTCTCCTTGCGACCGTCGCCGGTCGCCCCTTAGCAATCGGGAACGAAGCCCTCTTCTCCCAAACTGGGGCCACGGTTTCCCCTGCCGCCGTCGCTGTTGCCGACCGCCTTCGCGCCGAGGGCAAGACCGCTATTCTCGTCGGTGACCCGTCGGGCGTGCGCGGCGTCCTCGCCGTCGCGGATACCGCCCGACCCGCCGCCGCCGCCGTGATAGCCGCCCTCAAAGTCCTCGGCATCAAACGCACCGTCATGCTGACCGGCGACAACGCACGTGTCGCCGCCGCCATCGCTAGTCAGCTCGGGATCGATGAGGTCCACCCCGATCTCCTGCCCGAGCAGAAGCTCGACGTCGTTCGCGATCTTCTCCGCCAGGGCACCGTCGCCATGGTCGGCGACGGCGTCAACGACGCCCCCGCCCTTGCCACCGCCACCCTCGGCATCGCCATGGGCGGCGCCGGTACCGACGTCGCGTTGGAAACCGCCGACGTCGTCCTCATGGCCGATGATCTGACTCAGCTTCCCTACGCCATCGCCCTCAGCCGTCGAGCCCGCCGCACCATCCGCCAGAACCTCGCGTTCGCCCTCCTCGTCATCGCGGTCCTCGTCACCGCCGCGCTCACTATCGGCATTTCGCTCCCGCTCGGCGTCGTCGGCCACGAAGGGAGCACCGTCATCGTCGTCCTCAACGGTCTCCGTCTCCTCCGCTCCCACGACCATTAATCTTGACGCTAGCGCTAGAGGAATGGGTGGCATGGTGGCTAACGATCGACCGCCGGTGGTTGGCGACAACCTCGGCGTCGACCCGCCGGATGGTGGTCTGAACGGGAGCGACCTCGCCGCTCGACGGGATGGCTCCGCCGCTCGAAAAATGAGGTCGGGAACCCGGAGGAGCGGCGGGTCCGTAACCATCACCGCTATCTCGTCCAACATCTGGAGGACCTGAGAGCCGGGACCGATTCGGCACTGAATGCGGAACGAGTGATTTTCAGCCGCTCGTTTTGGCGCGTCGCGTCGAACGGCGACTGATGACCCGTGCCAGTCCAACGAGCAATATCAGGAGCCCCGTCGGGCCAGCGCAGAAGAAGAGCGGCCCGATCGAGTCACGGATCGCCGCGGTGCCGAGAGAGGCCAGCAGGCAGGAGCCGAGCACCAGGATCACCCCGACCACGATGAGCGCTCGCGGCGGCGCGGTCGTGAGCCAGTTGCCCCGACCGTCAGCGTGCGCCGGACCATCCGGCATCGGGGATGGAATCGGTCGCGGCGTTGACACTGAGTCCTCGAGGGTTGCTGCATCGGCTCGTCGTGGCGGCGAAATGGCCCGACGATGTGGCGCGCCGGTCTCGGACTGGGATATATCAGGTGCATCCGCTAGGTCCGCCGCTCGTTCGTCCGCGATTGTGAGGCGAGGCTGTAATTCGGCCGTGGCGCTCGACGATTCGATGGGGTGTAGAGCTTCGTCGTCCGAGGTGGCCGAACCGGTCTCGAGGCGAGCGCCACACTCCTCGCAGAAGCGCGCATCGACGTCGTTGACGGTCCCGCACGCCGGACACGTGACTCCAGGTTGTTTCACGCGTCTCCCATCCTTCACATGCCGAACGCGTCCGGCAGTGCTGCCGAGTTCCCAGTCTACGGGTGGGCGGAGGAACGTCAAGCCGACGGGGAGGCTGTAGTATAAGGGCCGGGTTTGACGGGTAGGCGTGACCAACTATGCCGGCCGTTTGACGGCGTGCGGTACCGCGCCTGCCGGCCCACGATTTCGCGGGAATGCAGGAGCATAGGCGGTGGAACGTACGCGCGACGAGGAGGATGGGGAACCAGATCGCTCCCCGGATCGCTCGTCGCTGATCTACTGCGGGCTGTGCGGCGCCCTCAACCCAGCGACAAACCATTACTGCGCGGCGTGCGGGACGACGCTCGTCGATGCCTTCCACGCGACAGAGGGTTTGCGCGTCCACGAACGACCCGACTCCGCGTCGCGGTTGATCGAGATCGTGCCCGCCGGCAGCGAGCTCGATATCGTCGAGGACGCCGACGCACCGGCCGACTTCATCAGAGTGCGCTTGCCGCGCGGCCGTTTAGGTTACATCCGGTTGCAGGAGATCGAGCAGGGAGCGCCGGGAGCCGCCTTTCCCGCCAGACTGATCCGGCGGCCAGACATCAATACCAATGCCCGAGGCTGCGTCAGCACGACCGGGGCGCTCGCCTCGCTCGCTCTGCTCGTCGTTACGGGAGCATTAGGTCTCCTGCTGATCTCGCGGGCGGCCCCGTCGGATGTGGGGGTCTTGTCGTTGGTCTTTTGTCTCGCGATCGTTCCGCTTCTCTTGCTGACGGTTGGGCTTTACGTCGGCGCGCGGGGCCGGGAGGACCGCCTTGTGCAGGAAGAGGCGGAAGCGGACGACGACGCCGCGACGGAGAACGAGTAAGGTCGCGGCAGGCGCCAGGCGATGAAGCGGATCCACGGATTCGCGATAAAGCCGGACGCCCGGACTCTGTGCCCGGTTGCGGGGGCGTCGCCGCGAGGGCTATGCTGCCGGCCTGTTCATCACGGTCGTTAGCCGCTCGGTGTGCCGGGTGGATCAGGGTCAGGAGGATCGACCACCGATGCGGATGTCACACCTGTTCGGCCGGACGCTACGGGAGGCGCCGGGAGATGTCGAGCTGCCGAGCCATCAGCTGATGCTGCGAGCGGCCTTTATGCGGCCACTCGGGGCTGGCATCTACAGCTTGCTCCCACTCGGCTGGCGGGTGATCCGCAAGGTCGAACAAATTATTCGCGAGGAGATGGACGGGATCGGCGGCCAGGAGCTGCTGATGCCTATCGTCCACCCCGCCGATTTGTGGCGAGAAACAGGCCGGTACGACGCGGTGGGTCCAGAGCTGACACGCTTTCAGGACCGGGGCGAGCGGGACATGGTTCTGGCGATGACCCACGAGGAGGTTGTCACCGACCTGGCGCGGCAAGAGATCAACTCCTACCGCCAACTGCCGCAGGTCGTCTACCACATCCAGACGAAATGGCGGGATGAACCGCGCTCCCGGGGTGGGTTGATCCGCGTTCGGGAATTCACGATGAAGGATTCCTACAGTCTCGATTTGGACGAGGCCGGTCTGGACGTCAGCTATCAGAAACACTGGGGAGCATACGAGCGAATCTTTCGCCGTTGCGGGCTACGGTTTGTCGTCGTCGGCGCTGACACGGGCATGATGGGTGGCTCGGCCTCGCACGAGTTCATGGCCCTCTCACCACACGGCGAGGACATCGTGCTGCTCTGCCCGAATGGTGATTACGCCGACAACCAGGAGGTGGCGACCTTCCGGCGCGAGCACCCCGTGTTGGAGGGGTCCTTGCCGATCGAGGAGGTCGGAACGCCGAACGCGACGACGATTCAGGCGCTGGCCGACTACCTCGACGTGCCGTTGTCGCGAACGGCGAAGGCGGTCTTTTTCCGCGGCGATTCGGGACGATTCGTGTTCGCGGTCATTCGTGGCGACCTAGACGTGAACGAGACGAAGCTGCGGAAGGCGGCGGGCGAAACCGGGTTGACGCCGGCGACGATCGAGGAAATCCGGGCGGTCGGGGCGGAACCGGGGTATGGCTCCCCGGTCGGGGTGCGAGACGCTTTAGTCGTTGCCGACGAAAGCGTGCGCGACAGCCCGAATCTCGTCGCCGGAGCGAACCGGATCGGGTTCCACCTGCGAAACGTCAATCTCGGTCGGGACTACGACGCGCAGGTGGTGGCCGACATCGCAACGACCGAGGGCGGGTTCCCGTGCCCGGTTTGCGGGTCGCCATTGGAAGCGACGCGGGCGATCGAGGTGGGAAATATCTTTAAACTCGGGACGCGATATAGCCGCGCCCTGGGGGCGACGTATCTGGACGCCGCGGGGCAGAGTCATCCGATCGTGATGGGCTCCTACGGCATCGGATCGGGGCGCTTGGCGGCGACGGTCGTCGAGCAGCATCACGATGAGCGAGGTATTACCTGGCCTATCAGCATCGCCCCCTTCGAGGTGGCTTTGCTCTCACTTGGGGGTGCGAACGAGCCGGGACCCTCCGAGGCAGCGGACCGCCTCTACGATGAGCTGACGACGGCGGGGGTTGACGTCCTCTACGACGATCGGGCTGACAGGGCGGGCGTCAAGTTTAACGACGCCGACTTGATTGGGTGTCCATTGCGACTATCGGTCAGTGCGCGGACGCTGGCCAAGGGCGAGGCGGAGTTGAAGCCGCGGACGGCGACGGATGCAAGCTTTCTGGCGCTGGATGCGGTCGTACCAACGGTGCGGCGTCTGCTGGCCGACATGCGAGACGAGCTGAACGCATAGCGCGGACGGATGGACTGAGGAGTCGAGGAGTCGAGGCGTCGAGGAGAGACGGGCGCAGTCTCTAGCTCCAAATCAGCGGGTTTTTCTGGAACGGGAAGGCGACCCTCCCGGTCAGACCGCCGTACGGGGAGACGGTCCCACGGGGCTCGAACCAGGTCCACGGACGAGAGGGGAGAGGGAAAGACGGAAGGAGCACGAGACGGGGTCCGGAGAACCGGGAGCACGATGCGTAGTTGGCCCAGGGATGGGGCTGGTCGCCAACGACGGGGAGGGGCTCGGGGTGACCGGGGTGAGCTCCCGGGTCGTGGATGACGTCCTGACGGGGACGGGTGGGATCGGCTGCTGCCCAGGTCCCTGCCCTCCACACCGGAGGCAGACCGCTTGTAGATAGAATATATGTTCTACTAGAGGATGTCAAGGGGGTTGGGACGAGGCGGTTTTGGAACGTAGGCGGTGGGAGGGCAGGCGATGAGGAGGGTCGCTGAGGAATTGGGACTATGGGATGGCGGCGGTGAGGAGGGCGGCAGTGGTAGGCTGGACGCGCTGGACGCGCTGGACGCGCTGGACGCGCTGGACGCGCTGGACGCGCTGGACGCGGACGCGGAGGTCGAGGTCGGTTAGGTCCGCCGCGAGAACACCGCGGCGGGGCGGGGCGCACCCGGCGATGGTCCGTAGAAGATTGCGCCGGTAATAGTGGCTCACGGTCATGGACGCAGTCGTATTTCCAATCAACCGTTATCGTGTTCATTGATGGACGAACCTGGAGCTGGTTAAAAAAAACGGGACCCAGTTGGTCCCGCGCCGCGCATGTCGGCCGCGAGGAGGCCGGACGAAAGGCGGGGAAAGCGAAGCGCGGCTGAGTGAAGGGACTCCACCGCGTACGGGTGAGGGAGGGGCATTGAATGATCCAGGCTGGACGACGTCGATCTCTTGAAGTATGCGTCATCGCCGTGGCGCTGGCGGCAAACGCGCTGATGCCGCCTGCCATGCTTGTGCGGCAGGCGCATGCCCAAGACGCGGGTGCCTGGGAATTCGACGCGGGGGAGCCGGGGTGTCAACGAGTGGCGATTATCTTCAACATTGGGATGGGGTATGAGCCGCGAATGACCGTTCTGGATCAACTGGCGGCGACGGGGGTGCCGGCCACGGTCTTTCCCATGGGTTGGTGGGCGCGGATGAACCCCTATCTCGTCTCCTATATGGGAAACGATGGATTTGTCGTCGGCAGTCATGGCGACCAGCCGATCCCCATGACGATGCGCGGAGATTGGGAGATCGCGCAGGATGTCGAAGATGCTCGGGCGTCGATCACCGACGCCCTCGGCTGGGCACCGTCGCCGTATTTCACGTTTTACGCCGCCGACCGTGACGATCGCGTCCGGACGGTCGTCGCCAACCAGGGCGAGGTGCCCGTCGGATTTACCGTCTCGGCGGACGACTGGGTAGGGGACGCCACGCCGATGTCGGTCTATACCAGTGTGGTGAACAACATCTACGACGGAGCGATCGTTGAGTTTCACCTCGATGCGCCGAACACCGCCGGCTCAACGGAAATATCGCTGCCCTGGATCGTCGCCGACCTCCAAGCCGCGGGTTACACCTTCGTCACCGTGCCTGAGATGGCCTCGCCCTGCTAGAGGGCGCTATGCACGGTAGATGGGTCGTCCACTTAGAGCATCGAGCCGTTTCGAAATACCGGCCCGGCCAACGCAGGTGACGACGAACGGAGCTTCGTCCCCCTTCCACGTGCTGTGACTAACCGACGCTGCTCAGCGCCGGCGCGACTTGCGCGATATCTTCACTGCCCTGAGCTAGATCCTGCGGCTCGGAGTGCCGCGGTTGCTGCTGACGTACGGGTCCGCGGCCGGGGCGGCGGTCTACCAACCGAGGCGCGACCGGCCGCCGGCGGCGCCTCGAAGGTGGATGCCAGGGCGACGGCCTGCTCTAAGGAGAGAGACCGGCCCGCGGCCCACTCCGTCGCGTAGCTAGCTTCGTCCGAGTCAGTGCGGACGGCGTCGAGAATACGCTGGCGTCGTAGCTGAAAACCCGGGTATGGGGGAACGCCAAACTGGTGAAACGCGGCCTGCGAGGCCGCAAGTAGGCGGATCGCTAGCTCCACCTGTCCGACCGCCACAGCGACGCTGGCGATGCCCGTCAAGAATGCGCCAAGAAACCAGAGGTGGTCTAGCCCACGCAGCAGGTCGATGCCTTCCCGGTACAGAGCGATCGCCCGCGGATGGTCGCCCTCGTCCGCCACCAGGTCGGCGAGGTAGACGAGGCACGTGATCACGCCCATGGGGTTTCCAATGTCGCGTTGTCGGCGGAGCGCCTCCTCGTACAGGGCCGCGGCGCGATCTCGGGCGCCCCGCGTTACCTCGATCTGCCCGAGGTTGCCGAGTGCCAGGGCGGCAAACGCTCCGTACGGTCCCGTCGCCGGAAGCACGGCGAGCACTTCCAAATAATGGGCGGCCGCCCGATCGTGGTCCCCTTGCAACGCTGCCGCATTGCCGACCATTCCGGCCGCCCAGGCCTCCCCGATCCGGTCCCCCAGGCGGTTCATCAGGGCGACGCCCTCTTCGAGGAGCGTCATTCCGGCCGTATGGTCACCCTGCGTCGCGGTGATGGTACCGGCCCCCACCGCCGCCTCCGCCCGAGCACGCGTGGGGACCTCGGCCGGAAGTGCCATCGCCCGGCGCAGCCACTCGCGACCCTCGCTCAGGTTGCCGCGAAGGAACCAGAAGAGCCACAGCCCGCTCGATAAGCGCAGTGCCAACTCGGAGTTCCCTCGTTCGATAACCCAGGCGAGGGACGCCCGCAGGTTGTCGTGCTCCACCTCCAGGCGCGTAAGCCACCGGCCCTGCTCCGGGCCGAGTAGCCTCGTGGTCGCATGCTCCACCAGCGACAGTGAGCGGTCAGCGTGCGCCTCCAGTACCGCCGTCTCGTCGCCGCTGGCGGTGAGGCGTTCGAGGCCATACTCGCGAACCGTCTCAAGCATCACGAATCGCGGCTCATCGTCGGGTCCGGCCGCGGAGTAGAGCAGGCTTTGGTCGACGAGGGCCGCCACGCCTTCCAGCACCGCTGGCGGGTCGAGACTGCCGGTGGCGACCGCCTCGGCGGCTTCCAGGGAGAAGCCGCCGACAAAGGGCGACAGGTCACGGAAGAGGCGCTGCTCTTCGGGGGCGAGGAGGTCATGACTCCAGGCAATCGCGGTACGCATCGTCCGTAGTCGCTCCGGAGCGTCGTGCGGTCCGCCAGTTAGGAGTGGAAGGCGGTTCGCCAGGCGCGCCACCAGTGCTTGGGGAGGGAGGTGACGAATGCGCGCCGCCGCCAATTCGATCGCGAGCGGCAGACCGTCCAGACGCCGGCAGACAGTCCAGACGCCGGCAGACAGTCGTCACCGCGGTAGCGTTTCGTTCGGTCAGCGCAAAGTTTGGTTGGGCAGCGCGCGCCCGGTCGGCGAAGAGCTGGACCGCCTCGGATCGACCGAGCGTTGATGGGTCGTCCTGCGCGTTGGGATCGGGAAGACCGAGCGGTGGTACTGGGAAGAGCTGCTCCCCCCGCAGTCGGAGCGCCGACCGACTGGTCGCGAGGATTGTCAGGCCAGGGCATGCCGCCAGGAGCTCTGCCAGCCGCGGCGCGACCGCGACGACCTGCTCGAGGTTGTCGAGGAGAAGTAGGAGGTGCCGGTTGCGAAGTGCGGCGTGCATCTGCTCGGCTGCTGAGTTAACACCGATTTGGCGGACGCCGAGCGCGTGAGCGACCGTCGGGAGGACGAGATCGGCGTCGTGGATTGCGGCAACGGGCACGAAGCGGACACCATCGGCAAAGTCGGGCGAAATCGTAGCCGCGGCAGCAAGGGCAAGGCGCGACTTGCCAATGCCCCCCGGGCCAGTCAACGTCACCAGGCGCACGCCAGACCGACGCAACAGCGTCACCACGGCGGCCAGTTCCCGCTCCCGCCCGATGAGCGGTGTCGGCGCGACGGGAAGGGGAACGTAATCGGTCTCGGTCGTGGCCGCTGACTCCTGTGGATCGTCAGGCGTGGGTTGTCGCGCGGCGGTGAGAAGAACGTGGCGGTTCTCGGGGGTGAGCGCAAGTGCCTCCGCGAGGCGGCGCACCGTGTCGAGGCGGGGAGCCTGGCGGGCTCCCCGCTCAAGGTCGCTGATGCCGCGAACGCTTAGCCCTGCCCGCGCGGCCATCTCCTCCTGCGACAGTGCCGCTGCTAGCCGGTGTCGGCGCAGAAGCTCCCCGAATCCCTGAGCCTCATGGGTGACCGACATGTTCCCATTCCAACTTCGCGGCATCGCTTATCAATCTGGGGCACAAAGCTGCATGTGCCACTTCATCGTAGCACGTGGGGACGGATTCTTGAGGGTGCGAGCCGAGTAGCCGGGACCGGTTTCCGTTCGGCCCGATGCGTGGGTGATGCGTGGGTGATGCGCCTGGTGAGAGGACACACCGGGGCGCAGAGTAGGTGTATCGAAACGGAACCGAGCACACCCGATCAAACGGGCGGAAGAGGATCGTGATGACACTGGACTTGAGCTATCGACCTCACCGAGTTGCAAGGTTTCGCGGCGGCGATCTGCTGGATGAGGCGCGGCGCTGGCACGAGGCCGCGGCAACGCCCGGCCATGGTGGCCGCTCACGGCGTGTGTTCAAACCCGTTGTAGTCGGAATGAACGACGGTGTGACGGCGCAAGACCGTGCCCCTCCGCCTGCGCCACGATTCACGAAACCGGCGGACTCGTCACTTCTCCTCACGGCGTGTAACGGCCGAGAGGCATCTGAAACGAGGGATCAGGGATGGATGCTCAACGCTTCGATCAACTCGCTCGTGCGATGGCTATAGGATCGTCCCGGCGTCGTCTCCTTCGATTTGTGGGAGGCGGGGTATTTGGCACGGTATTCGCGGCCCGCCAGTCCGTTGCTGAGGCGGCCGTCTCGTGTAACGGAGAAACCTGCTTGTTTGGTGAGATCTGTTGCGCGCAGGGCTGCACCTCCAGCACGGGCGACGAATGCGGCTGCAACGCGGTGGCTTGTGGCGAGTGCCAGCGCTGCAATGGCACCCATTGCGTGGCTGTATTGAACGGCAGCACCTGTAGCGATGACGGCAATCCGTGCACCGACGACGTTTGCGCGAGCGGAACCTGCACGCACCCCGCGAAGGCAGACAGCACGGCATGCGGTGACGGCCAGGTATGCATCGGTGGAACATGCTGTTCGACCGGGACGTGCTGCCCGAGCGGGACGACCCTCTGTGGGACCAACTGCGTGAACCTCCGGACCGATGAGTCGAACTGCGGAGCCTGCGGCGCCGCCTGCGCCCCGGGCAAGAAATGCTGCAATGGCCAGTGCCTCGACACCGGTAGGGACGAGCACAACTGCGGACGGTGCGGCCACCGCTGCCGCCGGCACGAAGTCTGTCGCCGCGGTCGTTGCCGCTAACACACCGCGGGCTGCCGCGGTGGGATACCGGGCTCAGCCGAGCCCAGGGCAACCGACCACGAACGCATCGATCGAATGTGTGCCCCGGCGCTGTGGCCCGCGGGACAGCAGCGCCGGAAGACAAGTCCCGCGGTTAGCACCACCGAACGGCATTGGGAACGACACCATGGAGAGCTCGTAAACGGAGGGGAGGCTCACAGCTTCAGTAGGATCGCACGTCACGGTCGCCTGCGTGTCAACGGAACGACCTAGATTGCGGACGACAACCGGTCGAGTGAAAGGAATGTCCATACGCCGTTTTCATGTATTTGACCCGTGAAGCTCGTCCTCACCCTCGCTGACCCCGTGCTTTCTCGAAAGGCGGCAACCGGTCTCACTGGGGTGGCAACGCTGCTGACGGTCTCCGAGATCGAGGCTCGAACGGCGGCCGTCGCGACCCCTCGGCGCCGCCACTCCGGTCGGAGGGGGCGAGGGGGAGCCCGAGGGCATCGCGTTCGAGTCGGTCGCCTTCGCCCTGGCGGATACGCTGCCCTCGCACGGGCGACCATCGAAATCTACCGCCTAACCATCGCTCCGGAAAAGGGGAGCCCCATTGGTGAGAACGACCCGACGCCGACCCTCGGCGTCGTGGAGTCCGGTGTTCTCACCCTCCGCGTCGACGGTCCGATAACCGTCGGTCGCACTTGAGAGGACGGCGAGCCGGTTCAGCGGGAGCCGGCGACGGCCGAAAGGGAGACGATCCTAGAGGCGGGGGATTCCGCCCTCATTCCCGCCAAAACCGTGGGCGAGGTTCGTAACGACGGTGCGGTGCCGGTGGTGCGGCTGGTTGTGACCATCTCCGCGGGCGACCCGGGCGCTTAACCGCTCGGACGGCACTGGTGCACACACGCGGGCCGTTCTCCCCAGGCAGCCGACACAAGGAATCGATCATGAGGAGGAACAGGACATGGACGGCGGATCGACAGGGGCCAACCGAGCGGGAACGAGAGAGGATCGACCCGTTGACACCCCCGCGTGTTAACCGACGCATCGCTAGAAGTCAATCGGAAGAAGGAGACTCAAATCATGACTGGTGAGTGAACGAGATCCAGGCGGAGCATCCTCGGCGGCATGGCCGCCGCCGGCGCGGGCATCGGGCTGAGCGGCGCGGCATGGCGCCCGGGGAGTACTCAAATCCGTGCGGTGCCGGTGGTCGAGGCGGCGGCTCAGACCAGGCCTGAGACTGGCACCGGACCCTTCACCCTGCCGCCGCTGCCGTACGATGTCGCGGCCTTGGAGCCGCACATCGACGCCGAAACGATGCAGATCCATCACGACCGCCACCACGCGGCCTACGTCAAGAATCTCAACGCGGCGGTCGAAGGGCTCACCGAACTTCAGGGGATGAGCCCCGTGGAACTTATTTAAAACCTTGACCAAGTGCCGGAGGACAAGCGGACCGTCGTTCGCAACAACGGAGGCGGGCACGTCAACCACACCATGTTTTGGGAGATCATGTCCCCAGACGGCGGCGGCGAGCCATCCGGCACCATGAGTGAAGTGATCACGTCGGCCTTCGGCGTCTTTGCCTCGATGCAGGAGGCAGTCAACGAGGCCGGGATGAAGCGCTTCGGTTCGGGTTGGGTCTGGGTCATCCTCGGCGTGGATGGGCAGCTGGCTGTCGTCAGTACCCCCAACCAGGACAATCCCCTCATGAATGCGGTCGCCGACGTCCCGGGGACGCCGATCCTGGGCGTGGATGTCTGGGAGCACGCCTACTATCTCAAGTACCAGAACAAGCGAGCCGATTACCTCGCGGCCTGGTGGAACACCGTCGATTGGACCGCGGTCAACGAGCGCTATGAACGGGCACGTGGATAAGAGCCCACTGGGAAGACCGCTGCAATGACGGTCGCCCGAAGGAGGGAATTCCATGCATCGGACAGTCGCCGTAGTGTTGACGCTCTGCTCACTTGCGTTGATCGGGCCAGCCTGCGCTGCGGCCCAGGATGCGACGCCGTCGGCTGTTGGGGGCGAAGTGATTGACCCCTCGGAATGCCAGGTCGAACCGCGCTCGACGGACGAGCTAATCGGGCTGCTTTATATGGAGGACGAGGCGGGCACGCCGGTCGCGGCGACCCCTGAGCCGCGACCGGCAGTCACCTCGGTCTCGGTTCCCCTTGGCGCGCCGGCGGACGCGGCGACGGTCGCGGGGGTGACCGTTACCACGCGGGAGATTCTTGCCTGCGTCAACGCCGGGGACTTTAGGCGTGGCCTCGCCCTCTATTCTGACAAGCTGGTTCTCGAGTTCAGACCGGACCCCGGTGAAACCTCCGAGGAAACACGCGCCTCCCTAGAGATCGCGCCCGAGCCGGTGCCCGTGGAGCAACGCGCGCGGCTCATTGCTATCACCGACGTCTCTGTGATGCAGGATGGGCGCGTTGGCGCGTTGGTCGTGACCTCCGACCTCGAGAATCCGGTCGAACCGCCGGAGACCGTCCTGATCCTCTTCGCTGAGGAAGGAGGTCGATGGCTGGCGGACGACGTCGTCGTGTTTACAGTCAGCTAGGAAGGATTCAAGGATAACCAGTGTGCCGGCGGACCGTGGCGCCATCGCCGGCGTCACGTCCGCCGGCGCTCCCAGCCAGGCCGCTCAGGGTCGCTTTCTCCTTCCGGATCGCCCGGCCGGCCGGGCTCCTCATCGATCGGTGCACGGCGGTTGTAACGCCGCGGTTATCCCCCGTGGGCGTCGATGCCCGAGCGGTTTTGGATCTCCTGGTGGATAGCACGCGCGTGCGCCTCGTCGATGCGGAGCTGGGCGACCATCGCCTCCAGGCTGTCGAAGGTCGCGTCGGGGCGGAGGCGCTCCAGCAGGTCGACGCGGAGGTGACGACCGTAGAGGTTGCCATCGAAATCGAGGAGGTGTGTCTCGACGAGGCGGTTGCCCGTGTTCACGGTTGGACGGGTGCCGAGGTACGTCATCGCGGGGCGGGGCATGACGTCGCCGGGTAGCCAGGCGTAGGAGGCATAGATGCCATCAGCGAGAGGAACGAGCTCGGCCGGGGGGACGACATTGGCGGTGGGAAAGCCAATGGTTCGGCCGAGATGGGCACCGTGAATCACTTCTCCAGCCAGGCTGAAGGGTCGACCGAGCAACTGACGAGCGGTCCCGGCGTCGCCGCGTTGAATGGCGCCGCGAATGGCGCTGCTGCTGACGATCTGCCCGTCGAGTGTTAGCCGGGGAACGGCTATGACCCCGAATCCTAAATGCTCACCGATCGCAGTCAGGCTCGCCACGTCTCCGGCGCGATCCTTGCCAAGGGCGAAGGCCTCGCCAACCCAGAGCTCGTGGAGGTGGGTCGTTTCGACGAGGTGGGTCATGAACGCCTCCGGCGACTGCTGCGCGAATTCGTGGGTGAAGGAGAGGACGAGAGTTTGGTCGACCCCCGATTCCGTGAGTTGGGCGAGCTTGTCGGTCGCGGTGCAGATGCGGCCGGGAAAGCGATCGGGTCGGAGGACGGCGCCGGGCGGCGGCTCGAAGGTGACCGCGAGGGTCGTCATCGCGTGGCTGTGACCGCGAGCAACGGCGCGCGCGAGGAGGACGCGATGCCCCAAGTGGACGCCGTCGAAGGTGCCGATGGTCACGATCCGCGGTGCGCGGTCAAGATCGGCAGCGCCGACGACGACACTCGGGTGGAGGGCGACGCTCACGCCGCGCTCTCGATCACCTTGGCCGGCCGCCAGAGATTGGCCACGTCGTCGGCGGTCCCTACTCCGAGCCACGCGCCGGCGGTGTCATAGGCGCGGCACATCCCGGAGGCGTCGCCAGCGGCCGGAAGAGCGAGCCCGGTGCTCCACGCGGTGGCGCCCGCGGCGTCGAGGAGGAGCGCCGGCCATTCTTCGAGGACGGCGTCGGGATGGACGGCAAGCGATGTCCAGGCCCAGGGCAGCGCGGACGCCGCGAGGTCGCCGAGGGTGATCGCCTCGCAGAGGGTGAAAGGCCCGGTCCGGAGGCGAACGAGGTTGGAGAGATAGGCGCCCGTGCCCGAGGCCGCACCCAGATCGCGGGCGAGCGATCGGATGTAGGTACCCTTCGAGCAATCGACAAGCAGCGTCGCGACCGGTGGCTGCCAATCGATCAGGTCCAAGGTGGAGATGACGACGTCACGGGGGGGCCGCTCTATCTCCTCCCCTCGGCGGGCGAGCTCGTAGAGCCGACGCCCACCGATCTTGATCGCGGAGTGCATCGGAGGGATCTGGCTGCTGGCGCCAAGGAACGGTTGAAGGAGGTACTCCACGTCGACCCGGGTTAGAGAGGAAGCATCCCGCATGGTGGTGACGCGTCCATCGCCGTCGAAGCTGTCCGTCTCTACGCCGAAGGTAACGTCGGCGAGATAGGTTTTGGAGGCGCCGGCCAGGTATTCAAGGACGCGGGTGGCGGAGCCCACGGCGAGAGGCAGGACGCCTGTCGCGGCCGGATCGAGGGTTCCGGCGTGACCAATCCTGCGCTGTCCGGTTAGGCGACGGGCGCGAGCGACGACATCGTGACTGGTCCAGCCGGCTGGTTTGTCGACGACGAGGAAGCCGTGGAGCGACGGACCGGCGGCGGAGGAGATGTCAACGGCTGGCATTGGCCGGCTGCCCGTTGGTGATGGCGGCCGGGATCGATGGTTCCGCCAGATCGGCAACCCGGCGCAAGAACGCGTCCCGCTCGTCCGCGCCACCTTCGAGGTGGACGCCGGCGGCGCGGGGGTGTCCGCCGCCCCCAAAGACGGCGGCGATCGCCGAGACGTCGACGTCCTCGTCCAAGCTGCGGAGGCTAACCCGCCAGCCACGCTCGTCCTCGTCCTGGTAGAGGATGACGGCGGCGCGGGATCCTTCGGTACCCGCGAGAAAGTTGACCAATCCTTCGGCCTCGCTAATCTCGGCTCCACAGGACTTGAAGCCGTCCCGGGTCAACTCGGTCCAGATCAGGGGACCGGTCCAACAGACGTTGGCGAGGGCATGTTCCCAGAGACAGACAGTAGACCGCGGTTTGAGGCGGAAGAGGGCGTCGACGATTGGCACGAGATTCGCCCCCGCGTCGACGAGATCGGCGGCCGTCCGGATGGTGTTGGGCGTGGTCGAGGGAGTCCTCAGCCCCAGCGTGTCGCCGTAGATCCCCGCGAGGAGGCATTGGGCGATGGCCGGCGTCAGTTCGGTGCCCCAGGCGCGAAGCACCGCGGCCACGATCTCCGCGCTGGAGGAGGCGTCGGCGACAACGATGTTTACCACCCCAAAGCGGTCGTTGGTGACGTGGTGATCGATGTTGACGATCGGCAACCGGCCGTCCAAGCGCGAGGCGTCATCTTTCGCGAAATTGCCCAACCGTTTGCGATCGGCGCAGTCAATCAAGCAGAGGCGGTCATAGGCGGGAAGCGGGTGCTCGCCGTAGATCAGCACGTCTTCGACGCCAGGCAAAAATCGCAGGTTTGTGGGGAGGTCACCGTCGGTGATGACGGGGAATGCATCGATGCCCATCTGGGCTAGGGAGTGGCGCATCGCGAGTGGCGAAGCGAGACCGTCGGCATCGACGTTTTGGTGAGTCGGCATGAGGACGGCACGGGCGCCCCGCAGCTGCTCCAACGCCGCGACGGCGGTATCCGGGTCGAGATTCCACGCGACGCTCACTGCGCTGCCTCCGTATCCGCCACGGACCGACCGGTCCCACGGCTGGAAAGCTCGCGGAGCGTGCGGCCGATCTGTTCGGCGTACTCCATCGAGCGGTCGTCGTGAAACTCCAGATCGGGAATGTGACGCATCCGGAGGCGGGGGCGTAGGTGATGGCGAATGAAGCCGGCGGCAGAGCGAAGTGCCGCGAGCGTGGCGACGTGTTCGTCGTCGGTACCGAACACGCTGACGAAGACGCGCGCCGAACGGAGGTCCGGCGAAACCTCCACCCGGGTCAGCGTTACGAAGCCGACGCGAGGATCCTTGACCTCGCGCCGGATGATGTCGGTCAGCTCCTCACGCAAGAATTCGCCGACCTGTTGTGTGCGTCTGCTCACGTCGGCCTCCTGAGAGGGGAGAGGAGAGCGAGGCGAGAGGTAGGAGGAAACGGCACCCGGCGCGGTCATCAGTCGATCCGTTGCCGCCGCCGTCTCCTCCGCTCGCCCGCTACGTCCTGACCACCTCCTCGCGGTGGAAGAACTCGATCTGATCGGTCACCTGAAGATCGTTGAAGCTGTCGAGTCCCAGACCGCATTCATAGCCAGCGGCCACTTCCCGAACATCGTCCTTGAAACGCTTCAGGGAGCGGATGCCCCCTTCGTGAACGACCGTACCGCTCCGTAGCACGCGAGCCTTCGAGTTACGGGTGATCTTGCCGTCAAGGACATAAAGACCGGCAACGACGTCGCCTCCGGGGATTTTAAAGGTGTTGCGGACTTCCGCGTAGCCATCAGTGACGTCCTGGAAGATAGGGGCGAGGAGACCGGTCATCGCCGCTCGCACCTCGTCGAGCAGGTTGTAGATAATGTTGTAGAACCGGATATCGACACCGCTGGCGTCGGCCGCACGCTTGGCGGCGACGTCCGGCCGGACGTTGAACCCGATGATGATGGCCCGGGTAGCCGAGGCGAGGCTGACGTCCGATTCGCTGATCGCGCCGGTGCTCGCGAACTGGATGCTGAGGCGGACCCCCTGCTCGGTGTCCTCGTTCAGCTTAAGCAGCGCCTGCTGGATAGCCCCGAGGGAGCCTTGAACGTCGGCCTTGAGAATGACCCGCAGCTCGGCGGTCGTTCCTTCTTGGACCTGGTTGTAGAGCTCCGTGAGCTTAACTGGACGGTCGCCAACGAGGGCTTCGGCCCGGCGCTGGGCATGCCGCCGCTCCGCTAGGTCTCGCGCGACTTTCTCGTCGTCGAACGCCTGGAAGGTATCCCCCGCTTGGGGCACCTCGAGCAGTCCAAGAATCTCCACGGGATAGCTTGGGTCCGCCCGGCGGACGCGCTTGCCGCGGTCGTCGTACATCGCTTTGATGCGGCCCCAGGTGGCTCCGGCGACGACAACGTCCCGTAGGTTGAGGGTACCGCTCTGAACCAGAATGGTGGCCACCGGACCACGGTTCCGGTCAACCTTGGCTTCGATGACCACGCCGCTGGCCGGCTTTTGGGGATTGGCTTTGAGCTCGTTGACGTCGGCGACGAGCAAGATCACTTCGAGGAGGTCGTCGAGACCGAGCTTCTCGCGAGCCGACACCTCGACGACGGGGACATCGCCGCCCCATTCCTCTGGCACGACCTCGACCTCAGAGAGCTGCTGCTTGACACGGTCTGGGTTCGCGCTAGGGAGATCGACCTTATTGATCGCCACGACCATCGGCACATTGGCTGACTTGATGTGGGCGACCGCCTCGCGAGTGGTTGGCATCACCCCATCATCGGCGGCGACGACGAGGACCGCGATATCCGTCGCCTGGGCGCCACGAGCCCGCATGGCGGTGAACGCCTCATGCCCGGGCGTGTCAAGGAACGTGACGCGCCGCCCTTGGGTCTCGATCTGATAGGCGCCGATGTGCTGCGTGATGCCACCGGCTTCGCCCTCGGCCACGTTTGCCGAGCGAATCGCGTCGAGCAGCTTGGTCTTGCCATGGTCGACGTGACCCATGATCGTCACGACCGGTGGTCGTTGGACGGCGTTGGGGTCAGTCTCGGACTCGGCTTTGCGGCTCTCAAAGTCGGCAGTCGCCAGGTGGATGACATCACCGGCCTGCTCATTGGTTTCCCAGCCCAAGGCGACCGCGACTTTGGTGGCGGTATCGTAGTCGACCTGCTGGTTGAGATTGGCCATAATGCCGAGCTTCATGAGCTCTTTGATCACGTCGATGCCGGTGGTCTGAAGCATCTCCGCCAGCTCACCGACAGACATCACCGCGGGGAGGGAGACCGGTTCGCGAATGACCGGCGCAGTGCGGCGCACGGCAACCGTGCGCGCGCCGCCGCCACGTCCACCTTTCCCCCGGCGACCACCGGGACCGCCACGGGCGGGACCGCGTCTTGTACTCGTCCCTCGGCTTTGGAATGTATTCGCCATATGCTCCTATTCTCCTTCGCTGATCACCGGCGCCTCGGCGGCCAAGGGCAGCGAAGCGGCGAAATGACTCAGGGTCGTGACGGTATCCCCGTCGATCGTCGTGTTGAGGGCGCGTGCTAGGGCACCACTTCGGAGTGCGCGTTCCCAGCAGGCGGGCTGGTGGCAGAGGTAAGCGCCGCGGCCATTTTGCCGTCCGCTGGGATCGAGCGCGACGGCGCCTTCGGGGGTGCGTACGATGCGGATCAGACCGCGCTTGGCATCGTGCTCGCGGCAGGCAACACACATTCGTTGCGGAACGTGCTTGGGTCGCGGGCCCTTGCCCCTAACTGGCCGAGGTGAGGGTGCCATTTTCGTCCTCTTACCCTCCATCGACCGCCGCGCTCGCCGCCGAGACGGGGGCTGGCTCCCCGGCGAACTCTTCATCCAGCGGAAGTTGGTCGCCCGTCTCGTAGGTGTAGCGGGCACGAAGCTCGCGATTGTAGTAGACCTCCAAGGCGTCGCCCCGCACCTCGACGTCGACACTCATCCCCACGAGCGAGGGAGCGAGTGGGCCGAATTCGCGGTCGCGGACCGAGATTATCCCGTCCGCGCGAACGAGACGAGGCTGACGACCTTGCCAGCTGAGATCGTCGGGAACGTCGGCCAATGCCGCGCGGGCCTGGCGCAAGAGCTCACCGTCGAGCTCGCGCAAGGATTCGGCGTCTTTGATGTCGATCCTCCAACCGGTCAGTTTAAAGGCCAACCGGGCGTTCTGGCCTTCCTTCCCGATCGCAAGCGACATCTGCTCGGTCGGGACGATGACCGTTGCGACCTTATTCGGCTCATCGAGCGCGACGTTCGTCGGCTTGGCCGGACTCAAGGCGTTCGCGATGAATTGGGCAGTATCCGGCGCCCATTCGATGACGTCGATCTTCTCGCCGTAGAGCTCGTTGACGATGTTTTGGATGCGGACGCCGCGTACGCCGACGCAGGAGCCGACCGGATCGACTTTCTCTTGGCGGGCGGCCACCGCGACTTTCGAGCGCAGACCCGGCTCGCGGGCCACGCCCATAATTTCGACGGCACCACTGAATATCTCGGGTACTTCGCTCTCGAATAGGCGGCGAATGAGCCCTGGGTGGGAGCGCGAAACGATGAGCTGCGGACCGCGAGGATCGCGGTTGACCTCGACGAGAAGGACCTTGATGCGCTGCCGCGGGCGGTAGCGTTCGTTCGGAACCTGCTCCCGGGCGGGCATCACCGCTTCCGCTTTACCGAGCTCAACGATCACCGCGCGGGCATCGGCGCGCTGGACGGTGCCATTGATTACCTCGCCCTGCTTGTCCTCGAATTCCTCGAATACCGTGTCGCGCTCATAATCGCGAATGCGTTGCAGGACAACTTGTTTGGCGGTCTGGGCGGCGATGCGGCCGAAGTTTTCCGGCGTCTTCTCGATGCGAATCTCATCACCAATCTGGGCATCCGGCGCGCTGAGCCGGGCGTCAGCAAGGGTGATGTCGTTGACCGGGTCCTCAATCTCGGCGACGACGCGCTTGAGCACGTAGACGCGCATGATGCCGGTGCCCGTCTCCATGTCGACCGCGACTTCCTCCTCGGTGTTGGCCATTTTCCGGTAAACGGTCTTGAGGGCGTGTTCCACCGAGGAGAGTACTGCCTCGCGGGGGATGCCGCGCTCGGCGGCGATCTGCGCGATCGCGGTGTAGAAGTCGCTCTTCATACCGCTCTCCTCTCTTTGAATACGTTGATTTGGGGATGGGAGACCAACTGGGTCGATGCCCGGCTGGGGAACCGGCACCCCCTTTAGACAACAAAGAACGCGGGCTATGGACCCACGTTCCGCTCAGAAGCTTGGTTCCGATGAGAATTATAGCATTGGCGCTTGCTCTTGGACAAGGCGGGAACGAGCGTAAGGAAACGAAGAGGCGGGGACCGTTACCGGACCTCCATGGCTGTTCCGGGGCACGAGGATGTGCATTGGCGGGCCAAAAGATATGGTCACGTGGCCCTCAACAATGTCGGCCGCAAAGGCGCTCATGCGCGTTGTCTTCTGGACGGCTATAGTTTGGGCGACACGGGCGAGCCCGGAGCGCTGAGGCGGCTTACGCCGAGGTTGGCTGAGCCGGATGGCGGCGGGACGGGCTGAATTGCTCACCGCTTCGAGACATGTGCGTCTGGACCGTCGTGAACGAGCGAAAGGATTCCGGATGGCCGACGTCATCGGTGTGCTGATCGTCGAGCGGGAAGCGCTGTTCCGGCGCGGCCTGACGAGCTGCTTGAACGCCGCGCGGGGTGTCCGGGTCGTCGATAGCGTTGCTACGGCGGAGGAGGGGTATCGCCGCGCCGATGAGCTCGCGCCCAACGTCGCATTGGTTGGGACGACCTTGCTGGACGCGCCGCGTCTTGAAGCCGCCGCGGAGCTGCGGCGGCGGTTCCCCGCGTTGGCGACGATTATCCTCGCCGACGAAGAGGGCGATGATGAACTGTTCGCCGCGATCCGCGCTGGCGCATCGGCGTATGTCGGCAAGGATGTGCCCGAGGACGAGCTGATCTCCCTGGTACGACGGGCGGCGACGGGCGAGTACGTGATCAACGAGCAACTGCTCGCGAAACCCTATGTCGCGGCTCGCATTCTGGAGCAGTTCCGCTCCGCGACGGCGGACGAGTTGGCGCCGACCACCGCGTTCGCCCCGCTGACCGACCGTGAACTCGAGATCTTGAAACGAGTCAGCGACGGGATGACGAACGCGGCGATCGGCGGGGCGCTCGGTATTAGCCCGCAGACGGTCAAGAACCACGTCACCTCGATCCTTCGCAAGCTGGCGGTCAACGATCGGACGCAGGCGGTTGTGCTGGCATTACGGCGGGGCTGGCTGACGATCGATGGAGAGGCGACGCTGATCGGCGCGGGCAGCGAGGGCGGCGAGGGCGCCAACGGACTCCAGGCCGAGCGCCGATCCCGGCGCTAAACGCCGAACCTATTTCTGCGTTGACGCTTATCGACTACGCCATCCGTTGCGCTTGCTACACTAACTAGGTGGCGCGTGCGACAACGCTGCGAATATGCCGGCAACGTTCGCCGCGCAGCGGTGCCGCCTGTGCCGTGGTGATTAAACACGTACCCGGCCTCAAAAAGGGCCGGGTACGTGCGGGAAGGGAAGGGGTGGAGCGTGTGCGGCGCTCCACGGGCTCTGGGAGAGAGCACCGTTGGTATTGGGGCGATGCTCTCATCCGACTCTACGTCAGTCCATCCGTTGTGGATTCACGTTCGGTGCCAGACTGGCATCGCTGTCCCCAATGCCCCTTCAACCAGGATGTGACCGGCTGGACGCGCTCGCATCGGGGCCCCATCCGGTGCGATTCCTGAACTCAGGCCAGGAGCAGACGATCGGCGACCGCGATGACGAATAGCAGCGCGAGATACCAGATCGAGAAGAAGAAGAGGTGCCGGGCGAGCTTCTTGCTGGGGTCGCGGAACAACTGGACCGCCAGCCCGAGGAAGACCGCGTTGAGCGCGAGGGCGCCGATCAGGAAGACCGGACCGAGACCGAGTGGGACGAGAAGCAGGCTGACGGCGACGAGCAGCACCGAGTAGAGGAGAATTTGGAGCCGCGTCTCGGCCTCCCCAGCGACCACGGGGAGCATCGGCACGGCGGCGCGCCCGTAGTCGCCTTGTTTGAGCAGTGCCAGCGCCCAAAAATGGGGCGGCGTCCAGAAAAAGACGACCGCAAAAAGGGCCCAAGCCATAGGCGCCAGGGTGCCCGTCGCCGCCGCCCAGCCAACCAGCGGCGGCACCGCCCCGGCCGCCCCACCGACGACGATGTTCTGTGGTGTCAGTCGTTTCAACCACTTGGTGTAGACGAAGACGTAGTAGAGGTTGCCGGCCAAGGCCAACGTCGCCGCCAGCCAGTTGACGAGGAGTCCGAGCTCGACCACCGCGACGGCGGAGAGCGTGAGACCGTAGATCAGCGTTGCCGTGGGCGTGATGTGGCCGCGAACGGTCGCTCGACCGCGGGTGCGCGTCATCAGGGCGTCGATATCACGGTCGAGATAACAGTTGAGGACGTTCGCGCCGCCGGCGGCAAGGGCCCCGCCGGCGAGAGTAGCGAGGATCAACCCGAGCGGCGGAATCCCCGCGGCGGCGATGAGCATCGCGCCGAACGTCGTGACCAACAACAAGATCAGGATGCCTGGTTTCGTCAGCTCCAAATAGTCGGAAAAAGCGGTGCGGACGCGTTGGAGATCAGGTACCCGAAACGCCGGTATCGGCGACTGGGACAAGGCGAGGGCGTGGCCCGAGCCGGATGTCGAGCCGGTTCCCGCGAACCCATCGAGTCCACCGGCGCCGCCGACTGCGGGCGCGCTTGACATCTGGACGGTCGCTGGTTGGCCGGGTCGCATGCTGGGCTCGCTTCTCGCTGCCTCGCGGGCGATCTGTTGAATCGGGCCCTGGGCTGGATGGGTGGCGCCGGGTCGCCCCGCCACGAGCGCGATCCCGAACATCACGACCCACAGCAGCGTCGCGGTGGCCAGGTGCGCCGCGCTCAGCCAGGGCGAGCCTTTGGTGAGGACATAGGAGGCGCCGAGCAAGATTTGGACGCCAATCACGGCGACCCCCACGACCGCGAGGCGCCGCGCCGCCCGGGAGACGGGCCGGTGGAACGCTTCCCATGCGATGCCGGCGATGGTGATCGCCGCGATCAACGCGGCGGTGCGATGGCCGAGGTGAATCCAGGTGTAGGTGGAGGTCCGGGCGGGGATCAGCTCATTTCCCTGGCAAAGCGGCCAGCTCGTGCAGGCCAGGGCGGCGCCGGTCGTGCTGGTGGCGGCGCCAGTGAGGATCAGCAGAAAGACGACGGCGGCGGCGGCCTGAGCGACGCGGGCGAAGCGCTGGTCCGGTTTGGCATCAGGATCACGTCCCGCCTCGACCAACCAGCGCGGAGCGCCACGATCGAGCGCGACGGAGCAGACGGTCAATAGGGTGAGGGCGAAGAAGATCATCGCCGTGCCGAGATGCGCGGTCACGACCTCCGGCGGTAGCTCAAACCAGACGGTGATCGCGCCGAGCAATGCCTGAAAGACGACCGCGAACAACGCGGCGCAAGCAACGACGCGCGTCCGTGTCCGCGTCCCCCCGACGAGGATTGTGCCGATCGCGGTCGCGAGGACGAGGGCGCCGATGGAGGCGGCGACCGTCCGGTGGAGGTACTCGATAATTGATTGCAGATCGAGCGGGGGATACCACCGACCGTGGCACTTCGGCCAGTCGTCGGCGCATCCTAATCCTGAACCACTGACCCGGGTAATGCCGCCGAGAACGATTAAGGCGTAGGTCGCGAACGCGGTCACAAGGGAGAGGCGGTAGAGCCGGGTCATTCAGCCTCCGAAACAGCCGTGGAGCCATCACCTGTCAGCGGTCAACCAAGGAGCCCGTGGCTGGGCGCACGTACGTGGTGGGAGCCAGAGCCGGCGTGATCCCGGGCCGGGTCGGCCGGAATACGGGCTATTCTACCCTGTGGACTCGCTATCGGCGCTCCAAATAGAGTCCACCGTGAACCGCGTCACGAACAGACGCGTCCGCCGTCGCTTGACCGTCCCTCGGTGTCAGCCGGGATCGCGGCCGGCAGGATCGACGGTGGTCGTTCGCTGGCCCTGAAGGAGGTTGCTGGTGCTCAGCCCATACCTGGGCCTGGTCCGAGCGCCGGAGTTTTCCCAAGGACGCGAATGGACGAACAGCGAACCGCTCTCGCTGTATGATCTGCGGGGCATGATGTCCTACTCGATTTCTGGACGTGCGCGCGTCTCCAGCATCCGCTCGGCGTCGCGGCGACCATGCAGGAGGGCGTCCCCATCGTCTACATCGCCGGCAGCTATAACAACAAGATCAATCGGAAGGAGCAGCAAGCCGGCGAACACGGGGCCACGCCGGCCGGTCGAGGCTCTGCTGCCCTTCCCCGCTACACCGTCGCTGACGACCGCTCGCCCAACCCAGCCGGCCGGGATTCAGCGGCGGACCGGCCGAGCGCGAGGACCATGATCGCGCCGATGACGCAGACACCGCCAATCACACCGGAAGCCGTCAGCGGTTCGCCGAGAAGGACCGCGCCGAGAAGGACCGCCGTCACCGGTTCGCTCGTCGCCACGATCGCGCCCCGTGACGGTCCGATCAGCGCGACGCTGGCGAGAAACGTTGACGTCGAGAGCGCGGTCAGAATACCGATCGCCAGCGAAGCTACCCACCCCTCGATCGTGATTCCGCTATTCGGACCGCCCAGGGCCACCAGACCGACGACGAAGCAGACCGCGGTCACGGGGAGACTCGAGGCCGCCGTCGCCAACCCTGAGACTCCCCTGCCAGCCGATCCGGCGACAATCGCGTACCACGAGTTGCTGACGGCCGAACCGAGCGCCCAGCCGATCCCGGCCCAACTCAACCCGGCGCCCGCCGTGACGACGACCCACGGATTGACCGTTAGGGTGCAGCCGACCAGAGCGAGACCAAGCGCCGCCCCCCGCCACGCGGTCAGCCGCTCGCCGAAAATCAGCCGCGACCAGAGGACCACCAGCGCGGGGTAGATGAAGACGAGCAGCGTCGTCGTCCCGGCTGGCAATCGCTCCAGAGCTAGATAGGCAAAGAGCGCGCTCGTGACGAAGAGCAGCCCGAGGACCAGGGGCGCGAGCCGCTGCCTCACCCGCGGCGGGGTCGGTTCGGGACCATCCTGACGGGCCGCCCGCCACCGGTAGATGGCCCAAAGCAGGAGGGCGCCGACGGTGAAGCGCAGCGTGAGCACGGTTGGCACCCCGGCTCCGCCCTCGTAGGCGAACTTCGCCAGGATGCTCTGTGTTCCGTAGCCGATCCCCGACAGCGCCCCCAGCGCGATCCCCAGCCAGCGCCGGGAGTGGCCCGCGGACACCGGCAACGAAACAGGCTGAACGCCACCAGCCCCAACCGCGGCGGCTGGTGGACGTGTTCCGTGTCCGTCGCCAAGGATGAAGGGCGGGACGGTGTCGGCCTCGTTCCCCGTTTCTGTCGTCGTTCCCCAGTCGGTCACGGACCGCTGGAGACGTCGTTCGGGTTGGTGCCGTAGATTAGAATCTCATCACCGTCACTCGCGCCGTCACCATCCGTGTCGAGCGCGTTCGGATTCGTGCCGTACGCGTAAATCTCGTCGCCGTCGCCAAGACCATCGCCGTCGGTGTCGGCGTTGGCGGGGTTGGTACCGTACTGATTGATCTCCGCGCCGTCGGTGAGTCCGTCGCCGTCCGTATCGTTGTTGAGCGGATCGGTTCCGTACTGGTTGACCTCGGCGCCGTCGAGCAGCCCGTCCCCATCGTAGTCCCGGTTCAGCGGGTCGGAGCCATAGATAGCTTCGTCCGCGTCGCTCAGACCGTCCCCGTCCGTATCGTCTCCGTTAGCGGCCGGCGCGGCGCCCTCCGCCACCTCCGTTGGCGCGGATGCAATCGCCGTCGCGGCCGCGGCGGCAGGTGTCGTCGGCGCTTCTCCGGGCGCAACCGTCGCCGATGCCGCCTGGCTGGCCGCGGCTGGAGTTGCCTGTGGGGCGGTCGACGCGGGCGCAGCGCCTGCTTCGACCACCTCGCCAATCGCGGCGATGACGAAGGCCGCCGGTTGGGCGTCGGCATTACGCAGTGTCAGCCCGTCGGCTACGAGCTGGCCCTCGCTGGCGGCGAGCGGAGCCGGGGCGCCACCGCCGGTGGAGGCCTGCAGACGACCGGACGTCACCATTACGAGCGCGGGTCCGGTGTGCGGCGGGATCTCCGCGACCTCATTGCCGAGCAAGACACCGCGCATCAACTCCGCGTCGGCGGTACCGACGGGGTAATCATTAACGACGTCGCTCGTAAAGAGGACGGTGCCGGCGGCCAGGCCCTCACCTACCCGCGCGTTCGGCGCGACCAACTCGATCACCCAGGCAGTCGAGGGATCAGGCCCAACCGCGCTCCGCACGTAGGGGTCATCAGCCGACATAAAGTAGGCCTCGCCTGGTTCTAATCTGGCCCGGCGACCGGTCAGATCGTTCCGAATCAGCGTGGCCCCGGCGCGTTGGACGGTGAATGAAAACCCCGTCGTTTCGGCGGTTGCGTTATTCGCGGCGGGCGCTACCTCCCGTACCCTCCAGAGCGCCGGTCCATTCAACACCACCAACCCCTGAGCAATCGCATCCAGGTGCGGCGCACCCGGATCGATTTCCGCCGGGGCCGGCGACGGTGCCGGAGCGGGTGTATCGACCGCCTGGGCCGCGGCCGGCGGGGCCGGAATCACCGCTGGCGGCGTCGTCTGCGCCGATGCCCCCATGCCCCAGCCGCGACCCAGAGCGACGATAGCCGAAACGACCATTACCAGTGTGAGCCCGCGCGAAAAACCGGTGACACGTCGTGTGGCGTCTTGCCGAGACCGTAGCATCCGCGTTCCCTCCCACGCTTCCGTCTCGCCCGCGGCTCTGATGGCGAAACGGACGCGTTCCCGTGGAGCGCCGACCAATCGGTCGCCCCGCTGGCGGCGCTATTGCCGGGGCACACCCTATCACCCGTCGGCGTTCTGTCAAACGCCCGCGCCTGATAGTGGTTGCGCGCTACGGCTTCCGGACCGCTGTCGGACTATACTTAGTCACAGCGCGCACCCGTCGTTTCGCGCGTCGATGAACGATCAAGCGTTGGTCTGCTTGCCACTGGCAAGGGCCATTGGACAGGGAAGGAATCGATGGTCACGGCAACCGCCGAGGCACCGCGCGCCACGGGCGTCGTCAGACACCGAGGGCGCGTCGTCGTCGCCGACGAGCTTGGATACTGCTGGGGCGTCCGTCGCGCGCTCGACATCATTCAGGACGCTGCCGGCGAGGGCGGGCCTATTGCCCCAATCGGCGACGTGATCCATAACCCGCAGGTGGTCGAGCGTCTGCGCGCTCGTGGCGTCGAAGGCGCCGCCACGGTCGAGGAGGCGGTCGGCCGCGGCGTCCACCGCGTCGCGATCACCGCTCACGGCATGGGACCGCACCTTGCCGGCGAAGCCGAGGCGGCCGGCGCCGAACTGGTCGACACGACCTGCCCGCTCGTGACGAAGGTCCAACGCCTTGCTCAAAAGCTCGTTCGCCAGGGCTACTACCTCGTCGTCTACGGCGATTCCTACCACCCCGAAGTGCGCGGAGTCATTGGATGGGCGGGGACCAGTAAGGCGATCGCCGTCAAGAAGATCGTCGATCTCCCCTGGAACGCGCGGCGCGGCGAGACAGGGCCAGGCAAAGTCGCGCCGCCGCGGAAGGTCGCCGTGGTCAGCCAGACGACCAAGAACGTTGAAGAGCTGATGAAGTTCGCTCAAGAGTTGCAGGCGATGGTCGCTCCCGAGGGCGGCGAGTTCCGCCTCTGCAACACGATCTGCGAGCCGACCAGCGAGCGGCAGAACGCGCTCAAGCGGTTGGTTGAGCGGGACAACGTCGACCTCATCCTGGCGATCGGCGGCAAGAAGAGCTCGAACACCGCCCGCCTGGCCGAAGTTGGGAAATCCCTCGGCGTCGCCTCCTACCATATCGAGCGACCGGAAGATATCGACGACCAGTGGCTCGAACGCGTCACCACCGTTGGCGTCACCGCTGGTGCCTCGACTCCGGACGATGTGATCGAAGCGGTCGTCGCCTTACTTGCGGAGCGCGGTTACGCCCCGCCGGAAGGGGGCATCCGCCCGGTCGACCCCGATTACGTTCCCGCCTATTAGCCGCGCTCCCGACCGCCGCGCCGGCCGCCCCCGCGACGTCCAACCGCGTCGGCCGCGGCGAATCGCTGCACCGTCGCTTCGCGGACGCGTTGTCCGCGATGCGTGAAACGGGCCAACGGTCGTATTCTGCCCGCTGATCCCCCAATGTTCACCAAGGAGCGACGTCGATGCGCCGCGGGCTTCGGTTCACCGGTCCAGTTCGCTGTCCGCGCTCCTCGGGTTTAGCGGGTGTTGCGGTCCTCATGCTCGTGCTCGGCGGGGTTCTTGCGGCGTCGCGGGGAGTATTCGCTGAGGGGGCGACACCTGCCGCCAGCGAGGCCCCGGGCGTCGTCACCGTGACCGGCCAGGTCACGGTGACGAACCCCCTTTTGTTAGAGGCGCTTTCCGAACCGTATATCCTCCTTGCCGATCTCACCAACTTCGTCCACCGCGACATCAACGCGAAACCACAACAGCAATCGCAGATTATGGCGCGTCTCGAAGGAGATGCGGCCCACGGCTCCTTCACGCTGCCGCTGCCGATCGCGCCACGCGGAACCGTCAACGATCTCAATCACGGCGCTCCCGGTCACGGTGTGCAGGTCTACTCTCTGGAGCTCAGCGACAATTTCATCGGTGACCCGTTTTACGGTCCATTCGAAGCTGAAACGGGGTGGGGAACCGAGTACAGCTCGATGCGGGTTGAGAACGGTACCTCCGAGGTGTCGGGCGGCAAGGTCGTCGTCTTCGCCCCGGACGACCACCAGCTCTTCCCCACCGGCTTCGGTCCCGACCACCACCTCTTCACCGCGGACGACCCTTTGTCGCCGCTTTCCGCCGGCTGGACGGTGATCGATCTCGAGCGTCAGCCGTTCGTCGCTATGCGGCAACCAACGGTCGATGTGCCGATTATTGAAGGGGACGGAGGTCTCAAGGACCTGTCGAAATTGGGATACACCGCGGCGTTTGACGCCCTCGTCGACGATCTCCGGTTGCGCTACCCCTTCAGCCAATCCAAGCACCTCGATTTCGCCGCCATCACCTCGGAGATCCGGCCGCTCGTCCAGCTAGCCGAGCGTGACAGCGACCCCCTGGCGTTCAACATCGCGATGGCGCGCTTCGCGGTGCTCTTCCATGATGGACACGTCGGCGTAAGCCAAGCCGGCCCGGATTTGCGGCGACGCTACGGGGCGTCGTTTGGTTTTACGCTCGGGCAGACCGACGATGGCACGGTCGTCGTCAAGGCGCTCTCGACTGGCGCCCCAGGTGACCGGGCGGGAATCGCCCGCGGAGCGGTTATTCTCGACTGGAACGATCGACCGGTCGCGGCCGCACTGGCCGCGCAGGAGCTCGTCTTTCCCGTCTCCAGCCCGCATACGAAACGCCTGCAGCAACTCGTCCTTCTCTCCCGGAGCAGTCTCGGAGCTGCTGTCGCTGTGCGGTACCAGAACCCGGGGTCGGCTCCGGCCAGTACAACCTTGATCGCGACGGCGGACGACAAAGGTCTCTTCGCCGCCTTTGCCCCGCCACCAGAGAATCCCGCCGAGCTGCCGGTCACGGTCAAAGTCCTGCCGTCCGGCGTTGGCTACATCCGCGTCAACACCTTTTTCGACGACTTGGCGCTCGTCGCCGCATCCTGGGAGTGGGCGCTCACGCGCTTGAACGATCTCGGCGTCCCGGCATTGATCGTCGATGTTCGGGGTAACAGCGGCGGCGCGGGACAGCTCGCCACCTACTTTGCCGGCAGCTTCACGGACAAACGGTTCGATCTGGCCGACGCCTACTACGCCGGCCCGTCCGGTCAGCTCGTCTACGCGGGTACGACCAGCATCGACCCCGCGCCCATCCAGTGGACTAAGCCGGTCGCGATCGTGATCGACGCGAAGTGCGCCAGCGCCTGCGAAATCTTCACCGCCGCTGTCGCCCAGAATCCCGCCCACCGGATTGTCGGTCAGTATCCGACGGCCGGCGTCGAGGGCGCGATCTACCCCTGGAATCTCCCCGACAACCTCTATTTTCAAGCTCCGCTCGGTCTGTATCAAAAGGACGGTCAGGTGTTCATCGAGGGAACCGGCGTCCAGCCGACAGTGCACGTCCCCGTGACCCAAGCCAGCCTGACCTCCGACGACGACGTCGTGCTCGCCGCCGCCGAAGCCGACCTCCAGTCGCTACCGCGCTAACCGGTCGCGTGACCGTGGCGGGCCCGGAAGCACGTGATGAGGTGGTCGTCGACCATCCCGACACTCTGCATGAAGGCGTAGCAGATCGTGCTTCCCACGAACGAGAAGCCGCGGCGCTTGAGATCCCGGCTCAGCGCGTCGGAAAGAGCTGTCCGCGCGGGAATATCCGTGACGGTCGCCGGTGCCGGACCCGCCAGCGGCTCGCCGCCCACGAACGACCAAACGTATCGGTCGAACGACGCGCTCTCCTCCGTCACGGCCAGAAAAGCCCGTGCGTTGCCGATCGCCGCGCCAATCTTGAGACGGTTTCGGACGATGCCCGGATCGTTGAGCAGCCGCGTCACGTCTTGGTCGCTATAGGCCGCGATCGTCTCTGGATCGAAACCGTCGAATGCCTGTCGAAACGCTGCTCGTTTCCGCAGGATCGTCGCCCACGACAACCCCGCCTGGAATCCTTCTAAGAGCAAACGCTCGAACAGTTCCCGATCGTCGTGGCAGGGGACTCCCCATTCGTCATCGTGGTAGGCGACCATTAGGGGGTCCGTCCCAGCCCACGGACATCGCTGCACCTCTCGGTCGGCCGGCGCTGCCTCGACCTCCACCATCGCCTGTCAACTCCTCCGCGATCGTTGTCGCGTCCAGATTCTGCGCGGTCTCCGATGCTCGACGATCGTCCGTGGCTCTGACATCAGATGTCTCTCCTCGGGCGTCCGAATCCGAGCAGCACCTGCCTCCCGGTCTAGCGTCAACGTTCAGCCACGGTTCCCTATCCCCGTCATCGAGCTCGCCGTCCTGACGTCAGGAGACGTGAGCGGATTCGTCATCTTGAAGGTCCGCGGAAGACGCGTGGCCAACGCGCTCCCCGTTGAACCATTCGTGGTGGAATCGGACGCCCCGATAATCGCCGCCCATGATAATGAATCGTCGCGTACTGTCGTCCCAGAGCATGGCGCGCACGGCGCGTCGCTTCGCGCGGATGAGCCTCGGTCGCTGGGGCCGCCAAGACCCGCAGCCTCATCGAGTCCCACGGGTGACCCGCGGGAGCGGAATCCTTTGCGACGGTCTTCCTCGTCCACTACTCGCGCGCGGGCTCATTAAGCGCCGGCGCCGGTCGGTACGCCTCGGGCGGCGGGCCGAACCGTGCGCGCAACCGCTCCAAGCTCGGGCCGAACTCTGCTTCAAGAATGTCCCGGTGGTGGAGGAGCAATTCCGCGAGGTAGAGGTCGTGCTTGATCTGCTCGGTGATCGGCATGACGATACCGAGGTGGGTTGACCAGGCGGCCCTGCTGCGGTCCCCGAGCGAAACGATGCCAGCCACGATCTCCTTCGCGTCGATACTTAGGATGATCCACCGACCACCATACTCGCCGGTGATCTGCTCGGCCCCAGGCTCGTGGACATAAACGCGCGCGAACGGAACATCCGGCTGTCCGTAAGCGACGACCGTGATCTGGACCCCCCGCTCGAACGCTGCGTCCAGATCGGGCCGGAGCTCTGGCGCGTCCTCGCGCCACACCTGGAGCAGGATTTGTGATTGCGCCCGTCCGATCACCTCCCGGAGCCGGATGAGTATCTCGTCGCGGCCTCCAATATCCCAGATTCGGTCGCCGCGGTCGGCGACCGCGGCGAACCGTTCCAACCCGTGCTCTGCCGCGCGGATGACGGACTCGGCCTCGCGCCGCCTGCGCGCGGCGAGCTCAGCTGGAGGCAATGCCGCGTACTGCGCCGGGTCGGCGTGGCTGACCAGTACTAGGCCCCGGTCGACCATGCCACGCAGAACTTCGTAGACCTTGGACCGTGGCACCCCAGAGGCACCGGCGACGCCGTAGCCGGAAAGTGGAGACCGCTTCAGGAGCGCCAAGTAGACCTTGCTCTCGTATTCGGTGAAGCCCAATTCCTGGAGGAGCCGCACCAGGTCGCCGACCAGCGGCTCCTGATCGTCCGTGGCGTTGGACCTTCGTGGCAGATGCCTCTCCCCGGATTCAAACGTCGGACTCTCTCCGCCCCGCTTCTCTAGCGTACTTGCTTGACTCGATCAGCACCTATGGTTTAGCTAGAGTGACCACTACGGTAGCTACTGATTTGAATTCCGAGCGGTAGGTCGAAGGAAGGGGAGTAGGGCTCCGGAGGGACATGCGGCGGTGGTCGTTCTCCCACGGCGTTCGGAGGGGACACGGCATGATGATCGGACGCGTCCTTCGGCCGCGGCGCCTTCACCAGGCATGGGTGATGATCGGGCTCTGCTTCTTTGGGTTGCTCGCCGCCCAAGGGGCACGCCTGTCATTTGGCGCGTTTGTCACCCCGTGGCAGAGTACGTTCGGGGCAAGCAGCGGCACGATCACGTTCGTCTCGTTCGTTAGCTTCGCGGTCTACGGGTTGACGCAGCCCTTGGTTGGTCGCCTCGTCGGGCTTCACGGCGTACGAAAGGTTTTCTCCGGCAGCGTGCTCCTGGCTGGCGTCGGTCTCGTCGCCACCGCCTCCGCCCGCTCGACCGCGCACCTCCTCATCGCCTACGGCATTGTTGCCTCCCTTGGCTTCGGCGGCGCGTCGGGTGTCGCCGCGTCCGTTGCTGTGACCGAATGGTTCCAGACGCGACGCGGTCTTGCGTTCGGCGTCATCGAGGCAGGTTTCGGGGCGGGCCAGCTCGCCTTGGCGCCGGCGGCGTTGCTTGCCATCGGCGCGTTTGGCTGGCGCGTTCCCAAGGTGGCGATGGGAATTGTGTTGATCGTGGTCGTGTTCCCGATTCTCGTTGTCTTTCTCCGTTCTTCCCCAACGGAGGTGGGGCTGCGCCCGTTCGGGGCCAACGAACCCACCGATGAGGAAGAACGGCACCACCCGGCCGAGGCTCCGGTGCGCGATCGCTTGATCACTTCCCGCGCGTTCTGGGGCCTCACGGCGACCTTCTTCGTCTGCGGCTTCACGACAACCGGAATGATCGATACCCACCTCATCCCCTTCGCGCACGATCACGGGTTTTCGATGGCTGCCACCGGGACGGCCGTCGGCGTCCTCGCCGCCTTCAACATCGCCGGAACCCTCGCCTCTGGCCCGCTCGCGGATCGGTGGGACAACCGCCGGTTCCTCGCCGCGCTCTACGGCGTCCGGGCCCTCACCTTGCTGGTGCTCCTTGCCGCGCACCGACCCACCGAGTTGTTAGCCTTCGCCATGATCTTCGGTATTGCCGACTTCGCGGTGCTGGCTCCGACGCAGCTCTTGGCCGCACGCTATTTTGATGGCCAGTCCGTCGGCGTCGTCTTCGGCTTGCTGTCGCTGGCCCACCAACTCGGCTCCGCACTCGGGGCGCTCGTGCCAGGGATGCTCTACGACCGCACGGGCGGCTACGAGGGCGTCCTCGCGGGTGCCGCCGTAGCGCTAACCCTCGGCTCCGTGCTCAGCTTCGCATTGCCCGACTTCTCCACTCCACGCCGCCAGTTGGTGCCGTTAGTGTCCGCCTGATGCGACCGGCCCTCCGCGGGGACCGCCGGTGCTTGCGGCAAGCACATGAACATCTTCCCCGCGTTTCACGCCGGGTGGGGCAAAAGAGCTAAGCGCGGCCGGCGCGATGCGAGCGAGCGGCGCCATCCTCGACGCCGATTCTCTCACCACCAAGCCTCTGTGCCGCTGCTCACGGCTGATAGGCGACAGCTAACAGCTTATGGCTTGCCCTACAACTGCTCCCGCGGGTCGAGGGCGTCGCGCAACCCGTCGCCGACGAAGGTGAATGCGAGGGTGACGAGCGCCACTGCCAGAGCCGGCGCGATCAGGGTCCATGGCTGGGATGACCATGAGCTGGAACCGTCCAGCAGCATCGGTCCCCAGCTGGCTGGGAACGGGTTGCGAAGGTTGGCGCTCGGCCGGGTGCCGATACCGAGATAGCCGAGAATCGCCTCGGTGATGATCGCGCCAGGAATGATGAAGGCGGCGGAGACGATCAACGGACCGAGCGCGTTCGGTAGGATATGGCGGACGATCAACCGTGCCGCGCTAGCGCCGCCGGTCCGCGCGGCCTCGACGAACTCCTTCTCGCGAAGCGACAACGTTTCGCCGCGGACGAGCCGCGCGACCCCTGTCCAGCTGACGATCGACAACGTTACGAAGAGCAGGACGAGGCCATTCAGCAATTTCCCAAAGCTGGTGTCGTGGAGCGCCGTCTGCATGATGATGAAGAAGAGGAGCGACGGAAAGGCGTAGACCACGTCCGTAAACCGCATCAGGAGGTTATCGAGGCGGCTGCTGCCAAATCCCGCGGCCAGTCCGATCGGAACGCCGATCACCATAATTACGACCATCGGGATGAAGCCGACAATCAGTGAGACACGCGTCCCATAGATGAGCCGGCTCAAGACGTCGCGGCCGACGGCATCGGTGCCCAGCGGGTAGCTCCATGAACCTGTCTTTTTCGGGCTTGGATTGTGGATCCAAGTGGCCTGACGATAGGTACCCGCGACCCGGACGTTACTCTGGACGGGGTTGTGGGGGGCGATTGCTGGGGCAAAGATCGCGACGAAGATCAAGACCGAGATGTAGGCCAGGCCGACCATGGCCAGCTTGTTCCGGGTGAACTGCCGCCAGGCGTTACTCCACAGGCTGCGCGACTCGCGGATATTGCCGAGGGTTCGCTGGCTGACTTCGGTCAGCGCGGGGGCGGTAGGGGCGAGGGTCGACATTGACGGCGCTCCCTTAGCGGCGGACGCGGATGCGCGGGTCAATAAAGCCGTAGCTGAGGTCAACTGACACGTTCGCCAAAGCGATCAGGACGGCGTAAAAGATGGTCGTGCCCATGATTAGCGAGTAATCGCGTGACGAGATCGAATCGACGAACTCGCGGCCGAGCCCCGGCGCGTTGTAGATGCTTTCAATGATGATCGAGCCGGTCACGAGGTCCGCCGCCGCCGGTCCCAGAATCGTGATGACGGGGATCAACGCGTTCCGGAGCATGTGGCGAACGACGACGCCGCTCTCCGGCAAACCCTTTGCCCGGGCCGTGCGGATGTAGTCATGCCGTTTGACCTCGAGCATGCTGGCCCGCGTCAAGCGGGCGATGTACGACATTGTCGAGAGACCCAGGACGAGCCCGGGCAAGAGATAAGCCCGGCCTAAGCCGTGCCATTCCTCCGGTCGGTGGAGTGGCGAGATACCGAACTGCCTGCTTAGGATCACTAGGATGAGGAGACCACTGACGAACGTTGGGATTGAGATACCCAGCGTTGATGTCATCAGACTCAGATAGTCGACCCAGGAGTTCTGGCGAAGGGCACTGATGATTCCAAGTGGCAGGCCAACCGCGACGGCGAAGACAAGGGCCACGAGACCGATCTTCGCGGAGACGGGGAATTTCTCGCGAATCACGTCTTGAACGCTGTCCGCGCCTTTCGATGCGTATGTCGGTCCGAAATCGAATCGCGCGATGCCAAACATGTAGTCGAAGAACTGGCTGTCGAGGCCGGCTCGGGTCAGCGTCAACGGATTGCGCTCGCCATTGCTCCAGTCGGCGCGCGCTTCGTCCGCATTAAACCAGACCGGCTTGTCGAGACCGAATTTCCGGTTTAGGTTGCGGAGGGCGGCCGCTGGCAACTTCTTCTCGCTGTCCCACGGCCCTCCGGGCGTCTGATGCATCAGGAAAAAGGTGACGAGGGCGACGACGAAGATGACCGGAAAGACCCACAGGACGCGGCGCAGAAGAAACTCGATCATGCCAACGCTCCATTAGGCCACGATCTTGAGAACGCGCGGACCGCTTCGTCCACCACGATGGCAAGACGAGCAAGGTCGCGCCAACGTTTGCGTTGCATGTTTTGCTCGACCTCACACGCCGCCCTCGCGAGAACTACGCACATGGCCGGCATGTCATAAACGGCGGAGCCAAGCCGGGCAATTCCGGCTTGGCCCCATCAACCCAGCGCTCCCGCATTAGGTTGAGCGCTTCGGGCGCGTGATGCTAGCGGTTGACGTCGACGGTCAACAGCGAGGTGTACTGGCCAGGCCATTCCGCGTCGATGGGGGTCTTGTCGTAGCCGGTCACGACCGGCTTGACCAGGAAGACGTTGGCCGTGTTGTAGAGGAACGGCCCTGGCACATCGTCGATGACCAGGTTCTGGGCCTTCTCGTACAGCGAGGTTCGCTTCGCCTGGTCTAATTCTCGGTCGGCCTGGCCCAGCAAGGTGTCGACGTCTTTGTTGCAATAGCCAAAGTCGGTCGCGAATCCCTTGCACGTCCAGTAGATGCTCAACCAGTTCTGGGGGTCGGGGTAATCCTGAATCCAGCCAGCGAGCGTCATGCTTGGCCAGGTCGAGATGTCTTTGCGTAGTGCGACCAGGGCCTTGCCTTCGGTCGGCTCCAGCTTGACCTCCACTCCGAGGTTATCGCGGAACATGCCGGCGACGAACTCGGCGCGGGCGGTGTTCTGCGCGTCATCGCTATTGTAGTAATAGCTGATCTCGGGAAGCTTGTCGGGACCTCCGTAGGTCGACTCCGTCAGCGCCTTTTTCGCGCCTTCTGGGTCAAAGCCGAACTTGTTGGTCTCGACTGCGCCGGGGATACCGGTGGGAATCCAGGTCGTCGTCGGGACACAGTCCCCGTTCCGGATCTCGCTGCAGTACGTCTCGCGATCGAAGGCCATCGAGAACGCTTGCCGCACTTTCGGGTCCTGCCATGGCTCCTGCGTCAGGTTGAACTGCAGGTTCCACGTCGCCCCTTGAGCGTACTGGAGCAGTTGCTTGCTCAACTCCGGGTCGTCCTTGATGGCGGGAATCTGCGCAGGGTCCACTTGCATCGTATCCAGGTCACCCGACCGATAGGCCTCGAGCGCGGCACCGGAGTCGGTCTGGTAAACGTACTCGAGGCCCTCGAGCTTCGGCTTTCCACCCCAGTAGTTGGGGTTCGGCTTGAAGCTGATCAGTTGGTCTTCATCGATGCCGGTGATCACGAACGGTCCGTTGCCGATGTGATTCTTTGGGTCTTTCCACCACCCGTCCGGGTCCTTCTCCACAATCTCTTGCTTGACTGGGAAGGTGACCCAGGTGTAGGCGACCGTCGGGAAGTAGGGGGCCGGTCCGTTAAGCGTCACTTCGAGGGTCGTGTCGTCGAGAGCCTTGACGCCGAGGTTGGCCTTCGCCGCGTCGAAGGCCTTGGTGTCATCGGCGCTGACCGGCGTTGCCCCCTCTTCGGCGTTGTAGAGGTTCGAGAACTCGGAGCAGCCCTTGATGTCGAACAGAATCGACGGATATTCGCCAGCCGTGTTCGGGTCGCAGGTGCGCTCGATCGAATAGCGATAGTTTTCCGCCGTCAAAGGTGATCCGTCGCTGTACTTCAATCCATCCCGGAGGTGGAACGTCACGACGGTACCTTCCTGATTAAAGTCCCAGCTCTCAGCAGCGGCGGGGACGGTCTGGAGGTTGCTATCGAGTTTTGTCAAGCCCTCATAGGCCATAGCCATGACGTCGATCTCGTTCGTGAACGAGCCCTTTTGGGGATCGATGTTATCCGGGTAGGTCAAATGGTGTATGCGGAGGACTTTATTGCCGGCGTCTTGCGCTGCGACGCGGGTCGCGAGACCCGCGCCGAGCAGGGTGATCACGGCCAGCAGCGCCGCTAGCTTTGCCCACCGCGCGGAGCAGTTGTGCATCGACATCCCTCCATTGCTCGCTTCTCTTGACGACGACGGCGCACCCCGGTGTGCGCCGGGCTTCATGCGCAAAACTAAACGACCTTCGGCTATGCGTCAATCGCATTAGTCTCTTGTCACGTCGCTGCCGGGACTCGCTTCATTGCTCGTCTCGCAATCGACGAGGGAGAAAGAGGCCAGATGTCTGCTCCGTGATCCGCGCCTGCACTCTCTTATCGCCGTGCGACGTTTCAGTTCCTGCGGACGATTAGACGAGCAGTGATGCGCCTCGACCGATTCACCGGACTGCTCGTTTTCTTCAAATTCAGTTCGAAGCTACCTGTTTGGCGTCTCGTCACGTCATGAAGATCACCAAGTAGATCACGAGGCACCATCCGTTCCTTCTCCACGTCGCGCGGTGCGACGTCCGGTCCGCGGGGCATCGAGGCGGCGAGGAGCAAATTCCGAGCGCGCCACGGGATTGTCCTTGGAGACATAGTGCTGAATCAGGCGACCTCCTGGAGCATGACCAAATGCTCGTCGAGCGAACACGCGAAGGCGGCGCAAACGCGGCTCTCCAGTTCTTGGGCGGTGAGGAGCCGGGCTGGTTCGGCGATGCGCCG
>JAABUS010002080.1_pt1 | contig 39608 bp, 39 predicted proteins | sample 5560161 | NCBI WGS metagenome assembly JAABUS01 (sample SAMN10711885, study PRJNA513376) | rock metagenome | isolation source: Antarctica rocks | place: Antarctica: Victoria Land, Trio Nunatak nord | collected 2016-01-04
AGGATATAGAGCCACGAGCACCTTGTTCTGCTCACACCAGTCAAGAAACTTCATGTTGATATGACTGCCATGCCCGTCAACGAATAGAAGGCGATAATCGCGTGAATTTCTGGCTTTTGACCTCGTATTTCGGTCAAATACGGTAGTGAGCCAAGAATAGGCCAATTCATCGTTAGTCCAGCCAGTAGCGGAGGAAGCAAAGAAGCAGGATTGCTCTTTGGGATCATATTCAGTAAGCCAGCTATCCTGAATATTGCCTGATATCGCCTGATAAATGATCGAAGGGGGTATATCGGTCATATCCATGCAAATGGTTGCAATCAAGGTAATCCATTCTCTATTGCCGTCTTGACCAGCACCCAGCAATTTACCACTGTCTAGATGCTTTAAACTAAAGACTCTTCGAGTCTTTTGAAGCAGTCCAAGTAGAAAGCCCTTTTCGTCCATATTGTATGTGTTTGAAGGAAGAACCTCATATTCTTCGATTTTTTGCTTTACCTACCCTCATATTAGTATGAATTTAAACGTAATGAAGGCACTTACTAGGTCAAAATAAAGCTGATATTGATATGCATTATCGGCTTTTTTCCGCTCTAGATCAGCTCCTTGTAGGAATTTTGACTGCAATATATCTGAATGACGTCGAACGAACTCATAAGACCAGTTTTTGCCTGGCTGTTTTCCAGATATATTATACGCAAAAACACGAATCATCGCATTGGGAGGAGGTATACCACGTTCGGTAAGCTTGTTTATATAGCGAATAAGCTCTTTTTCTTGTTGGTTTGAAAGAATTGACGTCGTTTGCTTGCTTTCCTTGACGGAGGCCGTTTTACCCCTATGTCGTCGCGACAGCGTGCTTCGATTGACATTGAATTTCTTTGCAGTTGCAGTGTAGTTAGGTGACTCTTGCAAAGCTAGATCTGCAAGAGCTGCTTCAATTGAAGCCATATTGAATTTGTAGTTGATTTTTGAAGAAAGATGAAAGTAGTAAAGTGGGGTGTGCACGGGACCGGAACGTGCATCGGGCCGGGCATACTCCTACAGATAGCCAATATGCTCCCATATGAACTCGTTTTCCAACAGATTATGAACCCACGATATTTGTAGGTTACGGTCTCGTATCATTGAGCATTGCACTGCGAAGTTGGAGAAGCATCCAGCCGAAATTCCTGGTGAAGCCGCATCATGCCCAGCAGTATACTTGTTCCATAGACATTTTGAGGCTTGGTGTGTGTGTTGGATTGCAAGGTCATATGGGGGCATTGGTATCTAGGAGGTGAAGGTGATAACACTACTAGCGTGCCTTCCAGCCTTGCGAGCCCTATATGGGCGGAGATCGCCGTCTTATAGGGACGGGCCGGTGGGGCCGGCCCGGGTCGGGCCGAAAGCCTTAGAGCCTCGTCATTGCTTGAAAGAGCTACATGGCTACGCGGGTCGGCTCCTTTCACAACTTGAGGGCTGGAAAGTTGATGGGCTGTCTGGCTGAAAGAAACATTGTAATTCTAATACCCTAAAAGTCGAAATCTATAAACTGAATATCAACGCTTCGTATCGGGTCCTTCGATATTGACTTTCACCAAACATATCCTACTTGAAAATATTAGGAGAACGATGGATTTCGTTGGGCCAATCCGAAGCAAATTGACGAAGGAGACAGATAACACGGCACGAGTCGAGGTAACCGTATTAGCGTTCGGACTCTAGCATAACTGTTGGAAAACGAGGTCTTACGAGGGTATATTGATATATTGGTTGTTGTTAGGAGGCTATCTACTGTGTAGAAGGTGGAAGGTGAGAACCCTACTAGCGGGGCCCTGCCCAACTCCCCTATTCTCAACATGACTCAAAAATACAACCTTTTCATATTGAAATCCGAAGAAAGTCCTATAGCATCACAAGCACTTTCATGTATCTACTTTCTCACCTAAAGTATGGTTTTTGGTGAAGTCGCCTATTTGGTTGGCAACGACTTTTGAGGTCCGACCCTCGGACCCATCAATAACGCTTCTACAACGCTTGGCTAAGACGGTCAGCAAAGATATAAGGCAGTGAGCCGAGGGAGCAGAACGCGACCAGATTTACTAATTAATACCAGCAGGTGACGCCGCTTGCGTACCTGCAACTGCATAGAACAAAGCGTGGCCAGCGGTTCAACGGCAATTCTGTCTTTACTGCTTGTGTTTTGGCTGTCCTGTGTGATGTATCGCTCTCTAAGATCTATCATTGGCTGGAGCTGGATAATCCGAAAACTCCCGTTGACGTTGATCCTATACTGCAAGTCGTGTTGAGAACCGAACGCCAAGCTGTTTTATGTCCTCGAGTCTTCCATCTCTTATGAATTGACATCCGTGAGGGGTGACCAGAGCCGTTTCGTCACAAGGAGTCGTTATCTTCACTTCCAGAAGCTGAGCTTCGAAGCCAGAGCAACAAAGTACTTTCCAAGACTCTCCCCATTAGCTTATAATGGCCCCCTACCCACTGAGATGTCAAAGTCCCCATCTCTTCTTGTTCTATCCTTTGCAAACTGATCAGTATGTACACCACAACTTGGTCGCCCTTTGAGACGATCATCCCGCGACGGGTTGGATGGGCGCCATGTTCTTCGTCCCTTAAGACGTAGCTGTCACCCAGCACGCTCTCGATGCGAATACTCCAACTGCGACCGCCGACATGGCCGGGACATAATTGACTGTATCAGCATTGAGTTAACGTCTCTGTCTGTCTCGTTGTGTCTTGAAATATCATCTCGCTGGGAGTCATTGACAAGGCCATTCTTTCTTGCACCCCTGACTTGTCGATGTCAAGTTAGACGCGCAATCAGATTCCATAGGGGGTGACACATCGTTCGACTGGTTTAGCTGCTTTGCCCTTTGTATTACGAGTACGTAGTGGCCTCGGTCTCTTTTCGGAAACGTACATAATCGACATATGCAGTGCGGGCTGGCCCACAATACTTCAAGCTTCGCCTGCTGCCAGCAACTTGGAGCGCGTTGTGGTGTAGCGTGTCTATGCAGCGCATCATCTCTCAAGGTCATTTGACGTTCAGAGTCTGCTCAATGCAGCTGGGATTAACACCAGTGCAAGGGATTTTCCATGGACTACCCAATCCAACAATACTGTCACCTCCTTTGCCAAGGCATGAGCCAGGTCTCATCACGAACCGTCTGCCCCACAACCATTGGAGCAAATACTCTGCGGGTACGGAGTATGCCGAAGCTTCACCATCAAACTCTCAACCCTTTTTCAATGGACCCACTTCCACGATGCCGCATCAACAAGGACTCGGCAAGGAAGCCTTTCGACACGTCAACATCAGGGACAAGCTGCACTAATGTCGCTAACCAAAAACGCCCGCGCAAATCGACTTCAGGAGGTCTCTGAATAGCTTCAATAGTAAATCGGGGGGTTGGTAACCTCCGCCTTATTGGACTGGGAAGGTCGGGGGCGCGCTCGTAGAGTTTTCACCCTCCACCTCCTAGATACCTTAGCTTTCTAACAGCAACAACCTAGAATCTGCAAGCACATGGGTAGTTGCATTAGTACTATGACGGAGGCGAAGCGGCTTCCTTTCCCGGTCTCCCCCCGTGGCCCCGTTCCACGCTAGGAACAGACTTTCCACTCATGCAAGGAGATCGCCTTGAGCTAGGGCATACAAGCAAATGGAACTGTTCAGGAGAAGGTGTATCATTACGGTAATACTGATACAGAGTCCTAATACCAGTGCCCGAAAATCGTGGTTTCAATAGTTGGCGAATTAACGTATGTAGCTAGATTACTCGTATAGCAACCCCAGGCCCACGCTGCAGCAATTTACTCGCCCTGTGTTTTGCCGCTGGTTTCAGAATTGCTTGTCGGGACCTGAAGCCCCTTGATGAAGCTCAATGAGACCTGGGGCTGGTGACCGTCGGTGAGGTCAGTTTTGTTGCATTCTTCCGCTGCCCATCGTCATTCGATGAATGTTCTGTCATGATGATACAACGGTTAGGGTAGAAATGTGCACTATTAACGCCTGAATAATGTGGGGGCACACCCATTCTTAGGAAAAAATTGGGAACACATATCAAGGTGATGACTTGCACAAACTATCCAATCGCAAAACAAAAACTTCTGTTGTAATGCCAGATTTCACAGGTTTAGCCAAAAACGGCACTCGGAGTTCGAGTCGCTCAGTTGGAACGACATAGGGAGATTGAGGAGTCTGAAGCTTCAACAGAATCCTGTGTAAAGTCGAGAATAGCGGATCTTGCTGTCCGCGTCTCCAGCTAAGGCCGTCTAGAACCCATTCCGTTTCTGTACCCCACATCCAGATAGTCACAAATTATTGATATAGATCTCGAATTTTTCCCGGTCGCTTCCACAGATTTTCCCGCCCATAAACTCTGGTATCCTTGGAAGCTCTCACCCGGCTGACGCTAATAACTCTGAAGTCTCCATCCTCCATCGAAGCAAGGATGGCACTGATAAACTAGGATACTCTGAGTTATCAGCTGAAGAATCCACCTCATTTGACACAGTACATTGCTTGTCGGTAGGTTTATTGAGATCGGTAGCACTCTTTAGCACCACATATCCACCATTAACCAGTGCTTGTAAGACTTTCTTCACTGCCTCCTTCTCAGGCAAAATAAAAGAGTGATTGTCGTCCCGTCTGACTTGAGTACCGGAAGTTCTAGAGAACCCGTTTGTTTGACGTTTGTAAGAAATGTCTCTACGGAGGCGGGGAAGGTTCGGTGGGGCATTTTGACCGTCGCTAGCGCAAAGTGTGGCACATAAAGCCGTGTTGTATGGGAAGGACGGATGGTTGAGACGTGGTTTGGTTCTTCAGACTAGTAAGTGATGTGACCCTTGTTGTCAAAGTCTCCAAAGCTGACTGTTTCTATCCTGGCGAGATCCTGACATTCGACGACTTTGAGCTCTTAATTGGCCTGAAGCGGTCACCACTGGGTGTTATCCTGCAACTACGGACCTCGATATCATTTAGCACTTTTTGGAAGACAGTGCTCAGATGGCTTACCTATACTGGCTAAGACCGAACCGACTCTTTCAAGGACTCGAATGAAGAATAGCCCAGGAAAACTTGCGTATAATCTGCGCTAAAGTAGCCCCCCACCTGTATTCGAGTCGTCCAACCCAGCCCGAAGAATACATCTTAAAGGCTGACGCAGCAACGCATCATACCATCGTACACCGCGCAAGATACGGCGCGTGGGTTTTCTATCATCAGGGGAGTCCGGAGATGTACATTCCAAGGACCTTGCTATTCTATAATTTTGGAGACCACCAAAAGTGGGGAATGGTTTACCTATGAATTTTCAGCTGCTGGTAGAGTATTCGCTCTTGAAATACCAAGAATTTCCCGTTCTTCGATCTTGGTTTCAAGTATTCGTAAAAAGACTGTCCTACTGGATCGGCACTCACAGGCAAGAAGCTTGCGTCCACCCCACCTATCGAGCAACTCTCCAGTCCGAAGGCTTTCGATGAACTGGTTGGGTGCGGTTGTGCACCTATCTAAGGTATCGCGTCGGATCGACGCCATTCGTCCGTCTTTGTTGCAGCATATACGTTTGCGGTTTTGATGGTTCCCCTTCCTTCTACTTCGCTTCTGTTTTTGTATGAAAACTTGCCAAGTCCGATCAGTTCAAATGGTTGTGTCCAGCGTAATGTGATTTTTTAATGCGTTCACCACAAAGCTTTGAGTATGGGCAGGAATAGGAGCTGTGCAGGCATAGGATATAAGGCCCTCAACAATTGTCCGGGCAGCGATTTGATCGAGGACCTGAGCGCGCTTCCAGATATTGAAGTGATTTCGCCGTAGGTATTCGATCAATAATAGATGTGTTTCGTGTCGGCAACTCTCTCCCCACCTATCACGGTACTGGTTAGTCATTCATAACTCAAGCATCGATAACAGTTCTAACATTAACGCACAGTCCGGCGACTTGATTCCGCATTTCGAGAAACTACCCTGGCCACCAGATGTAGTAACCCCCTGTATCTTATACTGCTCTTTCATTCTTTCCTGAAGCATCTCGAGGCTTCTGGAGATACTTTTCGCTATGTCGTGAGTATCCTCGCCAGACGTTTCTTTCCACTCTTGACGCCAAAAACCAGATATCGCTCAAAACCAAGCTCATGGGCCATGATCATGCGACTGAGCCGGCGTGGGGGCACGACTCCTCTGGGTAGTTCGCCGATGTACAGCGCGATCATTTTAGGCGCAGATATACACCTTGAAGCGCTTTGGTCGCAGAATTGGCTAGAGGTTTTGCAGTTGGCGGAGGAGGAAGTGGTAATGGTGAATCGCTTAGGGGGGAGTTTACTGATGAACGACAGCCCGAATAAGTAGCTATCGAGGTAGGGAAGTCTGGTGGCTGCGCGTTTGAAAGGAGAATTCCTGATCTGGGAGCCAGGGATGGAAAATTGATGGGTAAAGTTTTACTATTGACGAAATGTTGACTGCCAGGTGAACACTCTTCCCATTTGGAACTACTGGTGGAAATGATTGAATCCATTGCCTAAGCAGGTTCTAATCTCGTGTCAGTTATACTGGGAGTACATTGCAAAAGGCTCGGACGACCTTTGAGTGGAGAACATATGACAAAACGAGCTTGTGCAAGGCTTCAGCTGGACGATTCCACGTAAGCAACGGGGTGTGCTTTTGACATTGGGGGTCGTTGCCGCGGAGTAGTGCCGGGGTCTTAACAACAGGGATTCAGCACAACGTCTACGTAAACAAATCCCCAACACTGGCTTCAGTACTACCCAAGTACCAAGTACATCCATATAATCCTTTCAAACCTAGCGACATTGCTCCCATCACCCGCATCCCCCGTGCTGTTCCCCATCATGTCTACCTCCGCCGAGCCTCTAGCTATTAAACAATCTCAATCACCGGCGCTCCCGAAGGCTATCAGTGGTTTTTGCCTGGCGTAGAGGCGAGAAGCCGTCCACCATGACTATCGCCCACTTCCGCAGGGGCTTGCCCAAGGGCTCAATACCAAAATTTGCGGCGGGCATTATGCCGAAGAGGCTTCGGAAAGAAGGGAGACGTGAGAATAGCGACTCCGATTTTAACATCATTGCAGACCTTGCAATTACTCATAGATTTCTCGCCGCCGCGGGCCCGTACTACCCATCGAACTTGTCCTCCTGCGTCAGCATCACAAAGTCGGACGATGTTTCGTACGATAAACCTACAAAGTTGGATAAGTCTGCACTATTGGGATCGTCAAGAACACGATTGACCGGTGTGCGTAGACGAAGACGCGCCCAGTATCGACACTACCCACCCCCATATCGTGGGAGCCGTTTGACAAGGTAACCATCCGCCTCTGAGTGGTATCAAACTAATCCGAAAGAGATGGACTTTGTTTTGGAAGGACTATGTCGACTACTTTTGTTATCAGGAGGTCGTAGCTGAACGCAACTTCGAATTGGAAAGTTTGTCGATTGAAGATATTCGTTTCTTTTCGAAGCTAATAAGCTCCCAATACTCCAGAGGGAGATGTACCCGCGGTGCTGGAGTTCCAAGGTGGCACTAATCCGAAGGAACAAAGACCTGGGCATAGCCGGGGCACCTCCGCCAATGAGGCTATTTACGACAAGCCTACTGGTCCCAAGAACAAAGCCAAATCTCGGCTCATTTCATGAACAACCCTGACTTTCAAAGCGGAGTCGAAGCAGCCATAGATAAGACGTTCGAAACCACCTGCGAAACAAGTTGGTTCGCAGCGGCAGCACGCCTAAGAAGAGATATCCTCTTCTCCAATGGTCTTTGCAGCACCGCATGATAATGGTGGACACTAGAGCTTTATGGGAATGACTACCAACGAAGTAAAAGAATTGTCCAGATCACTAATGGCTAAAGACAATCCCAAGCACTACCTCTACCCATCATTATCAACTGTCAACACCATGTGCATCGAAAATACTGTTGTCTTGCAGAGAGAATAAATAGGATAACATTCATTGCCTTTTGTCACATCTAGGATTACTCCTCTCCATGTCGCATGCCGGGAATCATTGACTTGGAATTCGTGTGCTGCTTAACGGGGTTTTGGTGGTTGCGGCTTTGGCACACCAGTAGTATCGTATGAACCACGGCAAGCATCCACAAAAACTCCGAATCCGGTCGACATGACAGCAGCTAAAATACTGGATCCAGCGGTCAGTATACCTACGAAAAACGACGAGGAGTTCGACTTACTGCTCGAGTTGTGCGGATATGAAAGGGGATCTTGGAACGGTGCGATTTCGAAGTGATTGTATCTTGAAAGCTGAGGAACGATTCGTCAGGCCTTTGATTTGATCATGTAAGACGAGTGCTACACCATACTGAGGGACTGACCAAGTGATATTGTGGTTTTCTGGCTTCTATGTAGGCAAAGATCCCTATGTGACTTGGGTACGGAAACAATATAACATAGGCGATTTGCTGGAAAATGAGGACACTGCACTAGAATTGATAGAGGTGTATCTTTAAGAACTGGAAATGTTGGTCGGCTGCCATGGCTTTTTATAGTCGAGAAGGGGTTGTTATTGAGCTGATAACGAGCAATGTAACTAACAGAGGCGGCAATATGAACTTAGAAAGCTGAACTTTGTGCCAACAGTTGGCTACTAGAGAAAAGTCCCATTTAGTGTAATAATGGCTTGGTTGGATGGGGACATGGCTGTCCCATTTTCACTAGTATGAAGTCGAGACGAACCCGGTACGGCACCTTTCCAATTTAGGGTGAAACCTAGATTGCAGTAATAGAGTCTTACAAGGGAACGACAGGAGGTATTTTGAAGATGTGTTGGCCCCCTTTGGTCAGCAAAGGCAGCCACAAAGAATTAGCGGCGCCACAAAGGTTGTCGTTTAATGTTCCCAAAAGAAGCAAGACATGAAATCAAGAATGAGATATACGCTCTCAACAAAGGTTCGTTGTCTTCGCCTCCATGTTTGTCGAAGAAACATGAACCCCCAAGCACGTAAGGACTTCAATAGAAGCTTAAGCACACTATAATTCGAGACTCCGTCTAATGTATCATCTCTCCAATCAAGTGGCTTGGGGCTCGTGTGAAAATATTCCTGCGGCATGAGAAGCGTCGAGACTTCATCTGTAGGCTTTAAATTTTTAGTAATCTTTTTGCCCTGGCAGACGCAGTCCGGGAGGAAGTGAGATGAAGCCAATGCAACTAGGGCCACAATTCCCGTTTATGCAATAGATATTACGCTGCATTCATTGGCTGGGAGCATATAAACCTGGCCCGTATCTCCCTGTAGGCTTCTTCTTTACCACAGGTCCCCTACAGGTGCAAATGGCTTGGGGGAAGTGAGTCTGATTCAATAGGCCCAGATACTACAACTTTGAGCCATATCAACGAGCAAGCACATGAGAATTTTCTCCTCCCTTATTTCCCATATCGCACCGCCGTGAAGCCTGAGGCATGGCTCTCAGTCGTGCCTTTCTAGATAAACGTTCCATGATAACGCAACGACCTACATCATAGAATCTTTTATTCCAGGTTACTCTATCATCTCGAAGTTGCTATGGGAAATTCTAGGCTTCGACATCACACTCGTGGTGTTCATATGCCTCTTACTATTTGCCTTCGTTACTGTTAGCAAGTTCTTTTGGAATTATACGTGCACTCAGATAGAGGAGTACTTTACGTGTTCCGTTCGCATTGATTCTGACGATGAATACTACGACGCTGTCGTAGAATTGGTGTCGGAGCTATCGACATCGAAGGATTCTCGCAGGTTGATGTATAGAACACGTCAAACAGCCGCTTGGGGGCCTAATGTCAACATGGGAGAAGGACCATTGATTCCAGAGAAAAATACCCAACCTTCGTTCGAGCTGCCCTTTGGTCGTCACGTTTTCTATTATTACGGTAGACGCTTCGAATTCAGACGTAATGATGGAGCGATCGTCCGATCCGGCTCAATAGGTCTTGTCGTCCGAAATTATGAGTCTGTCACATTGTGTTGCTTTGGGCTTTCGAGTCAGCCGATCAAAGATGTCATCAAGGTAGCCCGTGATCGTTACTTGACACAACGGAGGTTCTATACTGAGGTGCGAAGGCCGGCAAACAAGCCAAGCCGCGATCAAGGCCATCTCTGGGACAAGGTGGTGACAAAACCTTCGAGATCGGCCGATACAGTCGCGATGGACCAAAAACAGAAAGACGGTGTTCTTACGGACATTAATGAATATTTGGACCCTGCCACTCATCGATGGTACGCAGGTCGTGGTATTCCATATCGAAGAGGCTACCTATTTCATGGACCAACAGGCACCGGTAAATCCTCCTTGGCATGGGCTATTGCGGGTACGTTCGGTCTGCAAATATACTGTGTCTCGCTCGCGGAGCCAACCCTCACTGAGGAGGACCTTAGTCGTCTATTCATCAGTCTCCCTCGACGATGTGTGATGTTGCTTGAAGATATCGACTCTGCGGGTATTGAAAAGCGACAAGAACCCGAGGAGAGCAACACGACCGACGGCACACAGATCAAAGTCATTAGTCGCATCTCTTTGTCGGGTGTCCTGAACGCGATAGATGGAGTAGCGTCGCATGAAGGAAAGAGTACTGATAATGACATCCAATTCACCCAGTAAGCTCGACGATGCTCTCATCCGCCCTGGGAGAATCGATTGGACAATTGGCTTCACTATGGCTACTAGATTCCAAATCCGCGAGATCTTCATCAGAATGTACTCTCCCGACACTCCAGCCGGAGTCACTCGTAAAAATGGCCTATCTCAAGCCCTCTCCATTCCTACAAGCGACTTAGCAGACCGTTCCAGCGAATGTCCTACAGACGGCAACGGACCGTTAGTCAATATCAATGTTCCCCCAACTCAGTCGAATCCATTCCCAACCTCGCTTGAGCAAAGTGCGGATGACTTTGCAGCGAGCTTTGAAGATGGAACTTTTACGCCAGCAGAGATTCAGGGGTTTCTGTTGAAATGGAAGAATGATCCCACCGAAGCCTTAGCGGAGGGACCAGCTTGGAAGGCCCAACAGCTGAGGGATAAACAAGAAAGGAACACCAGGAAGAACACGGCGCAGTAGGTGTTTCCCATACACCTACCATGACTTTGATTCGCCGCCTCCCCAAGGTATTGTTGGAAGGTCAATCACGCTGAATGGCCCAAAGTCAATTCCACTGTGCCTATCCGGCGTAGCATATAGAAATCATGGAATCTACTTTTACAATCCACGAAAGATATGATGGTGGCCGACCGGTGCGGAGAGCAAAATAGAGTTCCATCATGTGACGCGCTTGGTTCTTTGCATGTACGGATTATGTACTGTGGTATCCGGGGATTCTATTTTCTCATTTGCGTCAATAACAGCCTGGCAGCGGACTTGCATGGAGTCAACAAGCTCGTTCAATTGCTTCCCCTCGTTCGGTGTGACTGCGTCTCTGAACACATGTAGCTCAGTAAGGTAGGTGGGCGACTAACCTAGGTGGGTAAGTAGATAGATCACCAGGATAACGTCGTGAACATGACGTACCAAGTACGCGGATACCTTATTTTGTATCCTGGTAGACCCCCTGGTAGACACCCTGGCTAGTATGGTGCGCTAACATCTGAATCCCCAAGTACCACAGTACGGAGTTACGGAGTTACGTAGTTAGAGTACATCCGGACGTACCTTAGTGTAAAAGCCTGCCTTCGATCTACGCGAGAGTAGTAGTATCCCGATTGAATACTAGTCGACCCCGCGAGCTGCGGAGGGTCAACTGCGTGGTCCCGCTGCGAAGGTCAACTGCGTGGTCCAGCTGCGAAAGTCAACTGCGTGGTCCAGCTGCGAAAGTCAACTGCGCGGTCCAGCTGCGAAAGTCAACTGCGTGGTCCAGCTGCGGAGGGTCAACTGCGTGGTCCAGCTGCGGAGGGTCAACTGCGTGGTCCAGCTGCGAAGGTCAACTGCGTGGTCCCGCTCCGAAAGCTGCGAGGCCATTCCAGAGCCCATCATGGAATCTATCAACATCACGTTCACCACCCCGACTAAGCCTCATTTTGAGTGGACAGATAATATGAAGAAGTTGAGGAGCTTGTCGTTCAGTGTCGCAGTGCGACAGCTTCTTTCGAAGCTGAACTTTGGAAACGACGAGAACAACCTATTTATCCGGATTATCTGACAATGCTCTCGAGGCAAGCTGCTACAATCAACGGAGTGGGGTTGTCCAAGGACCACGAGGATCAATCAAGACTTTCGTATTTGTCTTCGACATTTTGGGAACAAACTTCACGCAACGAAGTTATCGCTGCAAGAGAGTTCTTATGGCTTGTGGCTACAGTTATTGATTGGTCTCATGCTCTTTTGCTACTGCTCACCCTGGGGAAGTCTAAAGTGCAGAAATTGTCCGAATATGAGCGTGTGATTCTTATAAAATACTTGAAAGAACACCGCATCTCTCTCGAGTGTTCCGAATTCAAGGAAAAAGCCACTGCCGAGAACCTTGGTCAGCTAAGTATGAATTCATCTCTTAAAGTTTTAGCATCAGCTAAGTTGTCGCAGAAATCAGCGTGGAACCTAGAAGGAAATGCAAAAAACGCAAGCGCAACGACGATGCAGATGCCGCCTCGGCGGAACTCCATTCAGAGAATTCTAACATCCGAGACTGTCTTCGTGCAACTACGTCGACTTCTAACCTCACCCGGAAACCCTGTGAACAGGTCTCTGATGCGATGGACCCAGAATCAAAATTGCTTAAGGAGCTAAGCGACTCGCCGGAGGTAATGTCTCTACTGCTATTACTGTTTTCCTTGGGTGGCTACAACATCCCAAAGTCAATGCTAGTCCGCGGATGTTCTCCTCGGCTACGCTGGGACGATACTGGGGAAGTCAAGAAGATTACAGCGGTTGATGCCGGTCTCGAACCGGATATCTGTACTTTTCTGTCAAACAATGCCAGACTTGATCGAGCCCTTCAGGCGCTTGCTTTGCGCTCTTTCCTAGTATCACATACTTTAACGGAGGGCCAGCCTACTTATACACTTGAGCCCCATTCGCTGCGCTTCGTAACACAACATATATCTCAAAATCAAAGAGATAAATTCAGCACTCAAGCATGGGTGCTCGCATGTCAAGCCTTCTCTAGCGGCCAGTCTTTAGAACCTTTGTGAGTCATTCTAGTTTACCAAAGACAAAACTAACATTCCATCCACAGAGACGTAAGCGCAGCGAAGGCGCAATCACTGCTCCTCCACCATGTTTTGGATTATTATGGCTTCTCGCTTTACCAAGGTCTACCAATTCATGTCAAAACCGACCTAGCGGCACACTTACTAGTGACTTCGGAATTCTCATCTGAGAAATGGAAAAACCGTGCGTTCGATTTCGTAAAGAAGCTCATTGACGATCTGCCTGAATGTTACCTGCACGTCTGGGCAACGCGCCTGCAGGTTCGATTATGTTCGCCAACGAATCCGAATCAGCCTAAATGTGCATTGAAAATGCTTTTTCCTCAAAGAAACGTTCAAGCGCAACTGAGCCCTGCGAACCCGAGAATCTACGCCCAATACGGACGTTTCCTTGTATCTCTTGTGGAACAGTCTCTACGACGCAATCAAATCCCTCATGCAATGGCTCTATTGTTTAAATGGAAACCGCCAAATGAATCTCCGTCGAGCATTATGCGGAACGCCACTTTCCGCTGGAAATTTGCCATGGCAAAGGCCTTACGGTTGGAAGGTAGTTTCTCGAAGGCACTGGGTTTATTGCAGCAACTACTCGTAGAGGCAACCGATCAAGCCTCTTTTCAAGGAATACAATGTAGAGTGGTTTCCAATATTGCCGACCTGTACTGCGAGCTGGACAAAGCAGAAGCTGCTGTAGATCTTCTGCGTCCTGAGATGAAACATCACACCGAGGGGGGCTATGAGTACTTCGCAAACTTGTTGAGAATTCCACTCGCGGAAGCATTGGTTCAACAGGGTCAATTTGGAGAGGCAGAAAAACATCTTTTACAGGCAGCCTCTTTCTACGATCGCACTCCCGAACTGAACAATATCGCCCAAACGGCTCACGTGCGCGCTTGTTTTGCGCTAGCGAAGATGTATACCATTCAGCGTCACTGGGAAAAAGCTTTGGCCCGCTGGACGGAAGCGAAGGACACTATGGCGAAGTATGCATGGGCACAAGGGTTCACCTTGGGAATGATCAAGTTTTCCGTTGCTTATATCTTAGCCAATATGGGACACAAAGAGAAAAGCAAGGAGTTCATCCAAGCTGCCCGGAATATCCTTCATCGGGAGGGAGAACACCAGTACTGGATGGCAACGGTGGCAACACACTGGCGCAAATTCCTTGAAGGAGCATACCAATATCCTTGCAGCCTATGTACCAATACAACAGTTACACTCGGTGGCTGAAAGGCGGGCGATTGCATGATCAATAGTTCCGTACTTCACTTCAGACTGTTGTGTTTCACTGCTCATCTATCAAAGCCTAAATTTAGTACTGATTATTTCATACGTACAACCTCTACCCGGCTGGTTGCCCTTTCAAAATGAGGAAGGTAGGTCTAAGGCTTGGTTTCTATAATATTTATTATATTCTAGTCAGTCACTTTGCAAACTTGCTGTCAGCTGCTTGCCTATTCTTACTCCCTATTCTTACTCCCTATATCTTTTGGCTACGTCTGACAAACGTATCCGCCAGTTGCATGCAGCATTCGATCCAGCGATCGACCTGTTTATTCAGCCAGTCGACTATCCCATCCCGACTGGCAGCTAGGAGACCTTTTCCTAGGAGCTCTTAGCCGGTCTATCCCCTCATCTGCTGAGTCATTTGCTCGATCTACTACTTCGCCTCTTCAAAACGACCTTTTGACCTTCTGCTCAACCATCTACCAAAGCATCTTTCGAACTACCTTTCCCAGCACGTTCCGAACCACCTATTCGAGCACCTATCAAACCGCCTTCCTGAGCACCTACCGAACCACTAGCCCGAGCCCTATCACCCTACCTACTCGAGCTTCTCCAAACTCACCTGCTTGAGCACCTCCGAGGCTTTCGTAATCACCTGCCGAGCCCGATCAGTTTCATCTGCTCGGCCACCTACCATATCACTTGCTCGAGCACCTCCAAAATCACCTGCTCAAGCAAACATCCAGGTTAGCTGCTTAACCAGCTACCCTATTACCTCTCATACACCTCGATCAGCTATTCAATCACCGCTTATTTGAACTTTTACATGCGCCGAATCGAGCAACGAGTAACGCGCCCAAACATTGCTTCGCAAAGTAAACCGAACCAACCAGCCAAACACCTCTTCAAGCTACCCCTTCCCCCCAATCAACAGGAAATACACTAGCCAGATAGATTGGGCATACATACTTGAGCTAGGGCATGGGTTGGTCTATGCGCTCTCCGTCGCCAGCTCGCTTCCACGAGGGCGTGGGTTTTCTGTTTTTGTGGGCATTGTCATGGTATTCCCCCTGTTTATAGGGCTAGCCCTGCCATAAGGCTGCCATTCGGCTATTCAGGGCTCACAACCCATTCACAGTACCTTAGATCCATGACATTTTAGTGTAGTTATAATACACGACGGTACCTCAGCCGACCGTGTGCCGAGGCTAATCTATCCCCCGGGCACTAATTTTACCCCAGCCGAACATCCGACTGCCCAACGAGTACTAATGCGCACCTTTCATTCTCCTACTGTGCTTCAGATGAGGCGGATACCGAGATTGCAACAACTGATCCGTCCTTTTCTTTCTACCCACGTCAACGGCAGACGAGTTTCGAATCGATGTGCTCTTGCGGCCGACAGACGAATACGAACTAGTTGTGGCCGCGCCGCTGCATCTATGTCAGAAAAGAAGAACGACGACTTGGAGCAAACCAATTATGACGTAAGTAAACAAACGAAAGAATATCTGTCGGTATCTTGCTGAACGACCACCTAGGATGCCGTAAAAACTCTGAACGAGTTGCAAACAGGGCATGGTCTAAAAAGTAAAAGTAAAGGTAAGAGTGCTTCTGGGAAGGAGCGGACAGAAAGATGGCTCGAGTTACTCGGCTACGATGTGAATGCGCTCCCATCGCCTTGAAAGCCGATAGTCATTTACGTTTAGATTGTCAATCTATCAAGACCTAAAGTAATCCATGTGGCTGGAACGAAGGGAAAGGGCACAACCTGTCACTACTGCAACCTTCTTCTACAAGAATATCAAAGAATAGAGAATATATCCATGTCCATTGGCTGTTACACCACACCGCACCTCGTGGAAGTTCGCGAAAGGATTCAGATTAACAGTAAACCAATCTCTAAGCGGCTATTTGCCAAATACTTTCAGGAGCTCTGGAGTAAGATGGACTTGCTCCTAGATCGACCAGACTTGGAGACCCCTTCTGTTCCTGGATACCCGGGGTTTTTAACGCTCTTGGCGATTTATATCTATATCGTAGAAGAAATCGACGTTGCAATCGTCGAAACCGGCGTCGGCGGAGAGAGAGATTCTACCAACGTTTTTAGAAATCCTACCGCGACGGGAATCACAACAATTGATTTTGACCACGTTGAGACACTTGGAAACAATATTGAAGAAATAGCCTGGCACAAAGCAGGGATCTTCAAGCAAGGGTCTTTGGCCTTTACGGTAATGCAAGGTGAGGATAGATTGAGAGTACTGCGCAAGAGGGCAAACGAAAAACTTATCAGGGGCGAATTACAAGTAGTTACAGAGGATATCATCCGCGAATATGATATCATAGTGGAGCCTAATCTACAATTTCAAAGGCTAAATGCTTCTTTGGCAATATCTCTGACTAGTGCGTTCCTGGACTCGGTATACCCAGACTTCGCTATGACAAAGGGCCTGGCTCGCAGTGTGGAGAAAGCACGATTGCCAGGAAAATGCCAAATCGAAGTCGACGAGGACATTACATGGTTCTTGAGCGTGGCGCACAACGTGGTCAGCCTGAAAGAGACTATTTCCTGGTTCAAAGAGTTTGTTCTACGACCTGAGTTAGTATACCGTCTCTGGCTTGCGAAGAAAGAATCGTTCTAAGAATACTCGCAGGCATGTCCGTGCGTCCAGGGTTTTGATCTTCAATCAGCAGTCACGAAGGGACTCAAAGCTCTTGCTCAAATGTGTTCACGAAAGCCTAGACGCAGACAGTCCTTTAGCGCTTCAAGGTGTAATATTCTGCACGGATCAGTCAGACGAAATTGGAAGGGAGCTACCCGGTATGTATTGGCCCTTATGCAATGTTCTGAAAAACCATTAATCCCGGCTCAAAGACTTGATCGACCGCCGGATAAACATGAAAACCATGTCTTCTCTCACGGTCCAAAAAAGTCATGCTGAGACTTGGAAAAACATTGACGGCTGTGCAGACGTCAGAATCGAAAGCACATCTAGACGTGCTGTCGACTTTGTCAGAAAGAACTATAGAGGAGCCAATGTTCTTGTTACTGGCAGCCAATACCTGGTTGGCGGCATAATTCACACATTGCGAGTGGGAAAGTAGGTTTAGATTGTTCACACCGTTTTGCACAGTTTTTCGAACCTTTGAAAAGATTGTTCAGGGCATTGAGGATTTTTGGGAGACGACTAGCCAGAGGGCTCAACATACTTCGCTTTCTAGGCAGAGCCAATATACCAGAGACCATGCTTTTGCACGCCCGGATACCTCACAGGCGTTTCATTCGAATCAAGCTTGTAATTTTGATGGTCCTCCTCATACACGGTCATGGAATCATTAATACGAGACTCGGGAACCACCGGCGTAGATAGTTGCAGAACAGGCTTACAAAGAGTCATATGGGCTTTATTGAATACTATCAGAGATCATGTCAGACCGAGCATCATATCGAGCTAACCGTCAAACAATCAATAGATTAAATCTTCCAAGTCAATCGAAAACATGAAGCTATTGCTTCGGCCAGTTTGTTTGCCATACTTGCGGTTTTTCTGTATTGGATTCACTTTTCGTATTCTATTCATCAAACTCTCCCTCTTCTATTTCCCTCAACATCATTCCTTCTTCATCAAGCAACAAGATGGGTTTTGGACGCATGTTGAATTTTTGGAAGAGAGAAAAACCCCAAGAAAACCCAACCATCACCTTCAAGTTGATATCAGCAGAATTTCTGAACCATAATCAAATACACTTACGCACTACAGTCCCTCGCTCTCAACCGCAACCCGCCGCGCCAACCAACCCCTTTTCCACTACCCCAGCAGAACCTCCCCCCTCATACTCACCGCTCTCGGCCGACACTCTCATAACCGGCGCCATGTTCACCACGGCCGACAACCCCTATCCCTTCCTCTCCACCTTCGACACCTTTTTCCTAATCGACGACTCGGCCTCCATGGCCGGCCGCTCCTGGAAAGAAACCGCGCAAACGCTCAAATTCATCTGCACCGCTCACGACGCCGACGGCATCGATAATCAAAAAGACAGCAGCGAGTACAAAAACATCACCCGCGCCGCCGACGTCGACGCCATCTTCCACTCCGTCCGCTCCCGCGGCGGCACCCAGACCGGCTCCCGCCTCAACGCCATCCTGGAACCCCAACTTGCCGCCCTCGAGCGCAGAGGCTCCGACAACGTCAAGCCCCTTAACCTCATCGTCATCACTGACGGCGTCACATCCGACGACGTCGAGAGCTCCATCATTGCCGCGGCCAAGAAGCTCGACCGCTGGGATGCGCCAGCGTGGCAGATCGGCATTTAATTCTTCCAGGTGGGGGAAGAGAGAGACGCGGCGGAGGCGTTGAGGGAGTTGGATGTGTTGGAATTTCAGGTGTGATTTGGTTGGTAATCTCCGCATCCATCCGACGCTAGTGGATTCAGGGTATTTGACCTTCCTCCCACCTTTTCCTTCCTCCGGATTTCCTACCTACTAGATAGCTTCAACCCCATATACTATATTCTATGCCCCATATGACCTCGTATATCAACAGGATGATGGGTTGCCGGAGATGGGTGCTGGGAGAGATATTGTGGATACGGTGGCGTAGAATGGGGAGAGTGGGAAGGGGTTGAGTGCGGATGTGGTGCTGAAGACTGTGCTGGAAGCGGTGAATCAGCGGTTAGATCAAAAGAGGCTCGTGGAAGAAAGACCAAAGATTGCGGAGAGAAGGGAAAGGCTGAAGGTGCAGTTGAGAGCTTGGCTCAAAGAACTAAGGAAGAGGAGTGCGGCGGCAAAGGAGAAACGGGGAGAAAAGATGGGTGGAGGAAGGTGGGCTTCATGGATGATGAGCGTCATGGCGCTCATCTTTTCACGTGCAGGATCGTTCGACGATCGTGGAACAGGTCAAGCTGACAGGGTCAATCGATTGCGTTGCGCATGCGGTGTCAACTGTGCCGCTAGGCACACGGTGAATGACAGCCACGCCGAGGGTCTTGTTGATATTTCTCGCGGTAGTTTTCCCATCGGATAACCCATTCACTTTCTTATTCCGTTCCTGATCAACCATATCTCCACTGAGACCCGCGCCCTAAAGTATTTGTGAACTGCCAATCCGGTCCGTTCTCTGATGGATTCAGCGCCGTCGGAGGAGGCGAAGGCGGGGGCGGGTGATGGCTTGGAAATGTCGGCCAAAACCTGTCAACCGGTGCGTTCACCTCCGCTACGTTGTGACGCGTCATGACTTGCTCCTCCGCCTCAATGTCCTGCTCCAGCGCCTCCGTCAAGTCTCGGCTATGAAGACTTCAGGCTGAGAGCTGAGGGAGCCGTTGATACGCCTTCGCATGTTGCTGCAGCAGAGACGCGCTCATCGAGCAAGACGTTGGAGACCTTGCAAGCCTGGGTTCCTTGGGGACTTCGGGAATGACCATGGCGAGCCTCCTTCCACTTCATGTGGAGATCTGAGTGTTTAGGAAGGGCCTCCTTGTTGCTTCTGAAGGATCTACCAGCTGTCAGACGCAGGAGCAAGCAAATCGGTGAAGGAGACATTCTGTGCGGGTATCATCCTGTTCATGACTGCGGAACGATGTGTGAAGGGCCGTCCTTGACGTGTTAAGGGTTGTTAAGGGTCGAGAGGTGATCCAGTAGTGACAGTTACACTCCTACAGCTTCATCCCATTTACTAGACTCCCCCATCTCACCTCGTATTCCAACAATGCATGTCCTCAACCCTTCCCGTCAGAGCTCTGAAATTTTAGCCAGCAATAAGCGACCCTTTTAGTGTTTCGAAGATATTGGATTACATTTCTAGAACGCTGTTCAGAGGTTTCTGCTCCTTCCTCCATTGACAGGCCTGGGAGACACGCTAGTAGAGATTCCACCTTTCTCATGGATTGACTCCTATTCAGCTTCAACCTACCTACCAGATGTCCCCACAACCTTGTATTTCAACAACATATGTCATATCTCATCTTTGCTCGAAATTCATGCTATTAAATCTATCACATGGATTCACGACTAAGCCTCCCAACAAAGAGAAGATAGATATCCCGTATCACACTACCACTAAACCGATTCTGTCCCCGAGAATCCATAGTTATTATCTCCGCCTGGGTTTATAGTTATCTCCTGTGGCAAGAGATTCCCTTGGTGCCTTGCCTTTCGTATGGCCTTCCTGAGAGCTTATTTCGCCTTCGCGAGGGCCCGTATCGCCTTTAGGACCCTCCGTCGTTATTGCACCGCAGAGTTGATTTTCATCTTTGGTGCGTTTCGGGCTGAAGGCGCTACCCAACGCGTTAGCAATACACATGTACTACATTGACACTAATAAATACCTTAAGGCCCCCAGAAATTGTTCTAGTTCGTCCCGAACTACTTGAATCTCTTTTTGCTTTCATGCAAGTGTTAGCTCTCGTTACATGATCGAAGTAAAAGCACTTACGAGATCTTCTGGTTGCATTTTGCTTGTAAGAGAAGTTAAAGTTGCTGGGGTTTGCTGAAGACATGCGGACAATTGCTCATTTTAAAATCTTCCATTCCCACCATCCGCTAAATTCCGATGTGTGGCATGTAATTTCCTTCTTTCGGGTTTACTATACACTCAAACATTTAGGCCGATTCGTCAATCGAAACTTTTATATCTTCGTACAACATAACTTCAAAGAATTGTTGGCTGAATCAAGAGGTATGTCTGTCAGCAACTGTTATGAGCAAGATGGATCAACCTATGCACTTAATCAAATCACCTTCATACGACTCTCTATCTTTCTCGCTCTCTGCTCGTTCTGTATATACAAATATAGCATCAATGCTACCAAAAATCGAGTACGAGCACAAGCAAAATCAACAATGGCAGTTATTCCGAAAGAATAACTGACAATATCTCTTTAGGCCGACATTGAACTCGGAAATCGTTACGGCTGCAAGCCACCAGCATATGTGCTCAAATACAAATGGCCCCTAGCCTTGGATATTGTCAAACAAGGATTCAAAGCCGGACGTCAAAAGAAGCTGCTTGCTCTTTTTACGGAGTATTTTGAACAACTAGGACCGACTGTCGAGCTGACGATACTCGGCGGCACTGGATATGCAACGAAGGATCCTGAGAATATAAAAGCCATCTTGTCCACTCAATTCAATGGTACGTCGCAAGCGGCTCAAATAAACCACGTGAAATATTCAATCTGAAAATCAATCTAGATTTTCATCTTGGACCACGAAATCTAGCGATGATGAGTATGATAGGTGAAGGCATATTTACTCAGGATGGTTGCGCTTGGAAACACTCCCGATGGCTTCTGCGACGTCAATTTGTACGCATGCAATATCAAGATCTCGAATGCTTTCGAAAGCACGTGGAAAATGTGATCACGGCCTTAGGCCCTTCTCAAGGCGTCGTAGACCTTCAGCCGTTTCTATATCGTTTAACACTTGACACGACAATCGCGATAATACTTGGTCAATCTGTCGAGAGCTTCAAGCACGATATTGATCTGTTCTCGCAATCCTTCAACAAGGCCTCGTTAGTCACTGCTACTCGTGTCAGATTTGGTGACTTATACTTTTTGTATGCTCCGAAGGGGTTTTTTGCAGCCTGCAAGACGATCAAATCTTACACAGACCAATTCATCAAAGACGCGTTGCAACAGAACAAGGCAAACGCATCTGATAAATACACATTTATCAACAATCTCTATAATGAACATCATCAAGATATACGTCTTGTTCGAGATCAGGTTATCAACATACTTGTTGCGGGTCGAGATACCACAGCTGCGACAATGTCTTATGTTATGTAAGTTCAAACAATCTTCTCTTCAAGGCTCACTGAATGTGTTTTGCACAGCCGTCTTCTTGTGAGATATCCCGTCGTGCTTAAGAAACTTCGTCATGAGATCGACTTCGTTCTTGGACAGAACAAAAACATCACTAGAGCATATATTCAGCGTATGCCCTATCTTCAGAACATTCTCAAAGAAAGTAAGTGATGCAATATCGAAGTGAAGAATGTCTACTCGTTCGAGACTAAAATGAATTAGCACTTCGGTTATATCCTCCAGTGCCAATAAACACTCGTTTCTGTAAGCAGACAACTACTCTGCCTCGTGGCGGCGGTTCAAATGGCTGTTCTTCAATCTTGATTCGAGAAGGAATGCCTATTGCATATTCAGTTTATCATATGCAAAGACGTAAGGATTTGTATGGCCTTGATGCTGAAACCTTTCGTCCGGAAAGATGGGAAGGTTCAGAGCTCGCTGACATTAAATGGGGTTATTTGCCCTTTAATGGGGGTCCGCGGGTTTGCCTAGGTAGTAAGTCATACATGCACTCTAAAGAATCGAGCAGAACCTGATGAAGAGACTCCAGAGGACTTTGGGCTCATGCTTGCTTCATACGGGATCGCGAGGATTGTTCAAGCCTTTCCAAAAATCGAGCTTGCTCCGGGAGAGGTTTGGGAAAAGTCAGGGGAAGAGCGACAACATCTCACTCTTACGCTTTCGAATGCAGATGGCTGCAAAGTTCTGCTCAACTAATAATCTGACGTTGTCTCACAGAATGTTCCCTTTGCCAAGACACATTGAAAAATCAATCACAGTCATGATTTTGTATAGTTATATATGCACAGATGATTCCATGATAAACGACGGTTCATATGGTTCCTGACAGAAAGATCACAGAGAAACCATAGCATATATACTGACGAACTCTTGTTCATATCTGGTGCTTATGTGTCAAAGATGAGCCCTCTTTTCAGTGCCATATATTTATCTATCGTTGACTATTATACCACCTTTCACTTCTGACTTCTTTTCACTGCCTTATCTTTTGATATACATTGCTTCAGATACCCGATACCCAGACTCCATGTAGGCAGAACATTGAAGTTTTAGCTCACTATGAATAGTGCGGTTTCTTCAACAGGTGTTGAAGGATGGGTGAATGGCTACGAGCGGAGATTACTAAACATACGATGCAGTTCTGGTGGTCATTGGATAGGGACTATGGCAATATTCGCCTGTAGGGCTGGGACCTTCCAATCTAAATACCAATGCCCCTATATGATACTGAATTTCAATACTCGATACCTCGCATTGACGGGACTGGGGTTTGGGAGTGCTTGGCACCTCTGAGCAACCTCAGGGCCAGATGGGGCCCTGGGGGCTGCCAATGGGTATCAAATTTGCCCAAAGTAGTTGCGTATGTCAACTCTCTCATTATGCAAGGGCATGAAGAACCCAACCCTCAAGCCTTCGTCTTTGAACAGTCAGTAACTCCAATTATTCACCACTGCCTACGCCGTTTGCGCTGGGGGGAGTCAGTAACTCCGCACATGTTACGAAGCTCCGAATAGCTTCAATTCTACCCGATTAGGCTGTTATTCCCATGGGGGAGTGTTGGAAACAGGTTATGGCAATATCCGCCCTGGTAGGGCTAGTAGTTCACCTTCGTCCCCTAGATAGTTATCCATCCAGCTTCAACCCATATACCATCTACCCCATATGAAAGACAAACGGTATATAGAAGTCAAGAGGCATGGAAGTCTACTGTCAGGATTGAAGTGTGTATAGCATAAGGTGTGATTTGGTTGGTAATCTCTGCCCTATCGGGCTGGGGCCCGCTAGAGTGTTCATCCGCTTCGCTCCTAGATAGACTTCTTTTCAGCTTCAACCTACCTACTAAATGCCCCCATATGACCTCGTTTCCCAACAGGATATAAGCCTGGGTTACCGCAAGCTGCTCGGGTTGTCGCTCCGTTATTGAGTACGTCAAGCTCACTGCCGTTGCCGTCGTCGTCGCAAAACCGAAGGTCCCTCGGGGATTTACAGAATATTAGCGTGTGCAGAAAGCTGTGGAATCCTTGGCATCGCAATTGTCGCGCCCCCCCCAAATTTACTATTGAATTCAGACATTCTTGACATTCTCGCTACCATCAACGCTTTCGCTTTAACAAAATCAATCAAACAGGTAAATATGAAGCTGGCCAAACCTTTCACAGTACTGACATCCTTTTAGCTATGACTGGTCAACTGGCTCCGACCCTTCGCTCGAGGATACTACGCCTCCTGCTATTACATTGGACCCCCTCCGCCATCGCCGAAGAGGTTCACTGTCACCGTAACACCGTTTATACTATGCAAGAGAGCCTCTTCATGTATGGCTCTCCCTTTAGATCTCAGTTTCGTCCGAAGGGCGCCCCCCAAAAGGTCTGTCCAGCCGCTGAAGACTCCCTAATCACATATCTGGAGCAACAGCCATGGGCCATGCAGAAAGAGATGATGTGGTTCCTATGAAAGGAGTGGGGTATACATGTTCATAGATTCACGATATTCAGGATTCTGAAGAAGAGAAGCTGGAGCAATAAAAAGGGACAGCGTGTGAGCATCAGGCAGAACGATGAGCTGCGGTTGGACTGGGTCGCCGACCTGTTGCAGCTGACGGCTGAACAGCTTGTCTTCGTTGATGAGACTCTATTCAACGAGACTACGGGGTGACGTCATCAAGCCTATGCACCAGTTGGTGAGCCAGCTCGCTATCAAGTCTCTAGAAAGAGAGGGCATTTCTGAAGCGTTCTTTCAGCGTATACAATCGATGGCTATCTACTCTGTACCGATATTCGTAAAGGCTGGTTCAATGACGAAGCCTTCTTTCGTTGAATATCGAATGAGCTGTTATCTCATTGCAACGTCTTTCCAGCAGCTCGAAGTGTGATCGTCATGAATAACGTCAGCATACACTGTAACGCTCGTATCGAGGAACTCATTACCTCACACGGGTGTGAGATACGATATCTGCCTTCATATTCGCCGAATTTCAATCTCATTGAATTCAGTTTCAGTGTTTTGAAGGCCTGAGTCAGAAGGCACTTTCATGAAGTATGGCTCAGCTTCGAGAGCTTCTTCGATGAGTTTCTGCACTATGCAGTAGCTAGAAGTCGCTGTGACCGGTTTTCAAAGCAGCATTTCAAGCATAGCGCCGATGATTATATATTTGAGACTGATGTCAAAGCGTTGAAAAGAGAACTGAAAACGAGTAGCATAGATTTTGATTCTATTTAGATCGAAGCTTGTTCTATATGTAGAAGATTCTTTGCCTGACGTCATTGAGGCTTGAAGATCTTAAAATCATCTCTGAAGCTTCTAGTCATTTCATCTGAAACTTCTAGCTGTGTGGCTGTTCGATATATAGATGATGTAGTATCTGACATCTCTTTCAAGTTATCAATGCTTCACATTTGATTATTCACAAGCCGTCTCACTTCAGCTATCTTATTCTTCGCTGCTTGACGTGTTGTTCGAGCTATCTTTCATAGAAAGAACTGTTCAATCACTGCTTTCTTCTCTTCAGATGATTCGATGAAGTGAATCATCTAGAGGTAGTTTCTGACTTCGGCGTGACGACGGCATGATGGCTTCGGGGGTGAAAGAATGGCTAAAAGAATGTCAGTACTGTGAAAGGTTTGATCAGCTTCACTAGTCTGCGAAAACCTTATTTCCATTCTTTGAAGAATGATTGACTCTTTATTCTTTGTAAAACGGTTGGCTCTTTTACCGAGATCGCGAAAGCTAAACCTATTACAGTTAATCATTCGATTTTCAATGATCGGTTTTTCTATTCGGCTTCGTGTTTACACTTCTAACAGCTAGAATATGTGTTTGAACACTCGTCATTCGCTTTATGATCTATTTCATGACCTACTTCATAGTACGCTTTATACATGCTTCATAGCACATGCTAACTAGCTCAATAGAAAGCACCCTTCATGGCTCAATATCAAACTCCCTATCAAACTCCCTACCAAATTCCCAATCAAACTCTCTATGAAGCTTTCTACCAAACATCTCTTCATGACTCCCTTCATGACTTTCTTCATGGCTCCCTTCATGGCTCCCTTCATGGCTTCCTTCATAGCTTCGTATCAATCTCGCTACATGCTTCAAAACACGCTTCGGTCGGGCGCATAACACGCGTCAAACAGTGCTTCAAATAATGCTTTCTATATGACTTTCTATCAAACATTCTTCATGGCTCCCTTCATGATTTCCTTCATGGTTTCCTTCATGATTTTCTTCATGGTTTTCTTCATGACTCTTTACGAAAGACTCTTCATGGCTCCCTTCATGATTTCCTACCAAATTCCCTATCAAACGCGATACCAAACGCTCTACCGATTTTCCTACCAAACGCTCTACCAAATTCCCTACCAAACGCTCTACCGATTTCCCTACCAAACTTCCTACCAAATTCCCTACCAAATTCCCTACCAAATTCCCTACCAAATTCCCTACCAAATTCCCTGCCAAACGCTCTACCAAATTCCTCATCAAACGTTCTACCAAATTCCCTACCAAACGCCCTACCAAATTCCCTACCAAATTCCCTACTATACGCTCTATCAAACGCTCTACCAATTTTCCTACCAAACGCTCTACCAAATTCCCTACCAAACGCCCTACCAAATTCCCTACCATACGCTCTATCAAACGCCCTACCAAATTCCCTACCAAACGCTCTACCAAATTCCCTACCGATTTCCCTACCAAACTCCCTACCAAATTCCCTACCAAATTCCCTACCAAATTCCCTACCAAATTTCCTACCAAATTCCCTACCAAATTCCCTGCCAAACGTTCTACCAAATTCCCCATCAAACGTTCTACCAAATTCCCTACCAAACTCCCTATCAAACGCTCTACCAAACGCTCTACCAAACGTTCTACCGAACTTTCTATCAAACGCTCTACCAAACGCTCTACCAATTGCGTCGGTTCGACGCATAAAACACGTCAAACAGTGCTTCAAACAATGCTTTCTACTGAGCTATCTACTGAGCTTTCTACTGAGCTTCTCATCGAGCTTCCGACTGACCTTTCTACTGACTTTTCAATCAACCTTCCGATCGATCTTTCTACTGACCATTCTACTCACCATTCTACTCATCATCCTACTCATCATTCTACTCATCATTTTATTCATCACTCTACTCATTATTCAAGAATCAAATTTGTTTCCTATCAAGCATCAAATATGACTCTATTAAACAGCCTTCATGACTTTCTACATGACTTTCTACCCCATTAGTTTATTCATTGACTTTTTCAGCGATTGTTTAGCTAGTCAAATTAATTATTAATTAACCTATTATACGATCGCAATAATCAATCAAATAAGTTCTGAGTCAGCAATAGCTGAAAACTGCGTTGCTTTTCAACGAACTTAGTTTTATTAAAGCGAAAGCGTTGATGGTATTCGTGTCCCCCACTTTCGCTCAGTTCTTCGCTTAGTGCTCACCAGCCATGCATCACTTTCAGCCACGCACCACTAAATTCAACTACCCTTTATATACACGAGGATTTTTGAGCAATTGCTTCAAAATAACCCGTCATTTCTACTGATAAGCCTAAACGAATTTAATGCGAGCAGCCCTATGAGGCTTAGTAGCTCTGTAGCACTTCTTTAGTGCATTTAAATAACGCTTTTCCCAGACCTCTTCGCGCTGCTGCTGCCTCTCGTTCTTTAATTTCTGTCTATCTTGAGTCATACTTCAAGCATCTTTGACGTACAAAATGTCTTCGATTTTGAGAATCTTATTAGACTGCTTTTTGCGTACTTTGCGAGCATTTTCAACAACTTCTATTTGACGATATATTCTTGTCTCCTTCACTGATGCATTCAATGCTCGTCAACGACTCTCTATTATTTGAATTCTTGAAGTAAATTCTTCTATTTGAATCTACAGTAACAATTCAATCGAAGCGTGCAACGATGCAATGCTCATACGATAGCCGATTTTGTGTATCATTCTTCGTTATATCATATTTGATCATCATCTCATTAAACTCATTAAAATGAGTCTGTAGTACTTTCGAATCATGCGCATTCTTTCTTTCAGCTGCTAAAGACTTTCATTTAGCTTTGAAGAAATCTGACTGATGATCTAATCATCGTTTGACTCATTGAGCGTTCAGTAGAGCTGAAGAATTTCAACGAGCAAAGTCTTGAGCACGAAGAGCGTTTGCCGTTGATTGCATCATGTGTAGTCTAGCTGACAGGCCTAACTGATTCACTGTAGTTAAGTATTGTTGTAAAGCTGACTTCTGATCAGATTTTAAAGCTCTGTCATGCAGTTCTCGTACTGCTGTTTTGAACTGATAATCTCGTAGTCTAGATCGAAGTCTGTCATATGAAACACGAAACTCGCGCGCAATTTCGGCTCGATTAGAATTTTCACGCGTGTTTATGGCGTCAATAGCCTTCTGAATGCGACCCTCGATGATAGCGTAAGTAGCAGTCATGTGGTTGAAATTTGGTGGATTTTTGAAGGTGATGGATCAAAAATATGAAGATTTAGTGGTGCATGGCTGAAAGTGGTGCATGGCTGGTGAGCACTAAGCGAAGAACTGAGCGAAAGGGGGGGCACGGATAGCGAGAATGTCAAGAATGTCTGAATTCAATAGTAAATTTGGGGGGGGGCGCGACAATTGCGATGCCAAGGATTCCACAGCTTTCTGCACACGCTAATATCCAAGCCAAAAGGATCTGAAAACTACGACTCCTGGAAGGAAGAGATTCAGGGTATACTTACACTGAACAAGCTATGGCTGGTAGTCATAGGTAAAGAAAAAACACCTTATCCGGCAAAAGAGGTGAATTCCGATAAGCTGTTGATTATGATGACTTGGGAGGATAAAAATGCTGGGGCCGTGGCTATCATCCGGCTCAGCTGTGAGCCAGGTCCCAGAGTGCACATCAAAGGCATGGAAGATGCAGTTGCAGTGTGGGCATGATAAAGAAGAAAGTACGAAGTCACCGATCTGGCAACCTTGGATCTAGCCATTCAGCCAATCTGTCAGTCAAGACAAAGCGACTTTAAGTCCGACGATGGGTACGGACAGAACATCAAGCAGAACGCGACCAAGTGTTCGGATATGGGTCATGAAATATCGGATTGGCTGTTAAGCTCACTGTTTCGTATGGGACTGCACACGGAGCTGGAACCATATGTATTTCATCTGGCTCAAGGTGCCCGTGCAGCAAAGAAAACTCTTACCGTCGACGAAATGATCACAGCTTTTGCAGATTACGATAAACGTCACGAAGCTTAAGAGCATGCCCTTTCAGCAAGGATTCTAATCGATGTGCCCACTGCAACAAGAGTGGTCGTCAACGGCGCTTCGACTGCTTCTACTTCTCATGTGATAGCAAAATGGATTCGGATTCACGAGAGAAGATCATTTGACCAAGCGCAAACGGACAATGATTGTGAAGGGAAAGAAGCGCGATTACACTCTGCGGTGTATGATGAAAGTGCAGGCAGTCTTTATAAAACATATTTTAGAAGCTTCTATATGAAACATGAAGGAGACAGGCTTAGAAGAACGTCTCTTCTATTTTACGTCGTTTCTTCAGTCGTCCTTTCAGTAACTTCATGCTTGGGTGAAAGAGCGTCTAAACCGATGGGAACAGTCAAGGAATGCCTAACATACCATTGGACTTCGTTTCATGTGCGAGTAATATAGAGTTATCACCCTTTTAGATTGGCTCCTACCAGATGCCTCAATATGACCTCGTTTTCGACAGTACGTAGAGAATAACACAAATGCTTGAAATGACATTCATTAAGCGTCGGCCGTGCTTGATCATATTCTGTGATCACGCAAGTACATACACTGCCATCTTCGTTCGCCCTTGGGATAATATAATCAGTCGAGTTCAGTCAGCAATGGACAGCCAAGCTAGTGACGGAAACCCTCACATTATATTCCTGCGGCCCCCAGCGCGACAGCCACCTCTACGTGGTGCTGAGGACCAGTACCTCTCTACTGGCCCGTAGAGAGGGAAGCTAGGAGCTGTCACCCTCATTGCGTTGAGGCCTCGTCGACACGATTGCGTGGCGGTGGTGAGATCGATAACCACGTCTTCGATTGACGAATCAGTCTCAACGACGCGACGCGAACGATATTCGTCTACGATTCGCAAGCACTTCAAGCACACAGCATGTATAAACGGGACAGAGCGTGGGTCATCGTTTGATCCGAAGGTCGAACAAGAGTGGGAAATATACACACGGTTCAGGACGACAACCTGAAGTCGTTGATAACGAAGGCACGAATAGAAAACACGGCGAGTCGATTTGCCGGATGGAGTATGCGCACAGCAGGTCTGGTCACCCTACTACGAGCAAACTCGGCTGCCTCAAGACGTTTCAGCATCAGATAAAAGCTAAGCTTCCCGTCTTGATTCGTGACTACGATGGAAGGATCACAGTGAATGCCCCTCACATTCACAGCGCTGCAAGTTCAAGCCCGACGTGTGATATCGGCGGAAGACGTATCTTCGCCTTCTAGCTACGATGTTACGGCACCGGCGAACGCGGCGAGAAAGAGACAGCGATACAGAGAGTCGACGATACGCAGACGATAAACAGACGAACGACAATCTTCTAACAGTCAACAAGCTTAGAAATAGCTTTACTAACTACATACTCGGTTCAGATAAACACAATCTCAATACACACGCGCTACGTTGAACAAAGTCACACTTTAGAATTCGGACGGGTTCAGTGAACGTGCGATCCTTGATTCAGGTCACATACACATACAGACGTACAGCAGAACTACGATAGACAAAGCGCAGGAACACCGAGCAGACAAGATACACAGTTAGCAGAGTACATGTTCAAGGTTCTACAGCACGAAGGAAGATAGGAAGCGAGCATTTTTCGCTTTGGCAGTCAGACGGTTTTATTCCCCAGAGGGTTTTTCCATCTATACAGCTTCATAGTTAACCCGCATGGGCTGGTGCCAACCAGTGACACACCGGTGTATGGAATATAATTACAATAATCCTGCGGCCACTCCAAAGGGAACCCTCGGACTTCACTCTTCAGTACCCCCTGACCCTCCTTGGCTTCTCGACGTGTTTCGTATTGAAGAGAAGTGAGGTTTTCCTGCGGCTCCTGTCTATGGTGGCGTGGGCCCTGAAGGTCAAGGAGAGGTGCATCAACAAAACTTCACATGCTTTCCTTTATACAGAGTCCAACGGGGGTACTTTTGTATTTCACGAGGGGATCGATAAGTGGAATGAGATTGCCAATAGCGATATCTGGATACGAGGGTATATGTCATATCCAAGCTTTTATGGCTTGCTTGTCTTTGGGGTCCAATTTTTGGTGACGGTCGACACAGATGAAGTGCTGAGCGTTGAGACTTTGAGCTTTGAGCGCGAGCTGGGCGCCAATCGACTTGGTGCGGTGACACACTAGCCTCGTGAGTCGCCTGATCCCACCTCAAGTCACCTCAAGCCACTTGGACCCACCTTGGTTCCCCGACGTGGGCCAAACCATTACCTGCGACACGTCTAAGACATCCGGCATAGGTCCAACACTTGTGGGAGAGCGGAAGGCCGGTTCGGTTCTGCGCTGAAACTGGATTGGCTTCAAGAAGGCATACCTAAGGTGGCGAGCTGTTATGATAGATTGACGGTGCTGCGCCACTCGTGCTGAGGTGATTGCGGAAATCATGTCTGGTGATCAAAGAACGGCAGGCGCCGTAAATTCGCCCAGTGTATGTCAAGATCACGTTCTCCCTTTTCATCTTCCTTTTGTGGGATCCGAGGGGCACCGAGGATTGAATTTCTTGGGAGGGTAGAGAGTTGTACTTCGGTAGGGCCTTTAAATATCGTTACAAGGGGGAGCGGGACGAGGAGAGAGCCAGTATCCCAGTTTCGCTCCCTGCTGCCGTCGAAGATTACTGCTTCGCGCTGCTTTTGGTAATCTCCATACATAGCGGCCTATGAGAGTGAACTGGAAACAGGAGTGATCCTGAAACCCTTGATCCTCAGCCAGCAGACGTCGCCGCAAAGTGCCTAGGACGGCGCTATGTGGGAAGACTTTACATCTCGAGGGGAACCGCGAGAGCACTTGGTCCGATGACACAGTGTACCAGCACCATTAGGAATCGAACCCAATATAATGAATTAGATTTTCAACACGGTGGTACGGTAGCGAAAAGCGCTCCAACACACAGATAATATGAATTATGATCACCCAATAATATATTTATTCAACTAGTAAAAACGAATCCGTTGAAGTTATCAATGCTAAAGGTGGGTACAATTGATTAAAAAGACTATATTCACTTGCTACTTTGTCCAATGACTCTTCATTCTCACTTTTATAACTGTCTTGTAACAGGTATAAAGACAATGAGGGAAACCATGAAAAGAGGGTTTGATAGAAACTCATGGAGGAAGCGATGAAGGGAGCCATGAAGAGAATTTAATAAAGAGCATGTTTAAGTGAACTTCCCTTTTGCTATGAAGCATAGTCGAGGAATCATCAAATTACCTTTTTCATCAATTGATTTTACAATGGACCGCCGTACTCAGTTACCTTACCGAAACTTGCACGGTTAAATCTCCTTTCGAACCATCCTTTTTTGGCATACCTAACCCCCGGTAATGTCTGCAGCACCCCGGTGGTGGTGGTTTTTCGCCTGAAATGGTAATCTTCCCACCGTCGAGGAGTGCGATGGTGCGTTTCCACTTGGTGCTCGCTTCTTTGGACTCAAGCACGATATCAGCGAAAAGGTTTTCGCGTTCGCGCCTGAAGGTGGGATGAGCTGCCTGTCAGGGAGGAGGCTTTAGAGAATTGGGAAAGTGGTTGGTGCAATCTTGGGGACGTGGGATTGGGTGTCATTACCTGTACAAGACTCCACTCCAAGTCTTGAAATCTGCCGTTCTGTCCCATTTGGTTACCGTCATCTTTGAATGTTATCTTGGTACCAACATCAGCGCCGGGTTCTATCCTCAAATCTACGGATTTCTGAGCGTAATTTGAGTTTCCTGTTTCTGTATTGAAGGTTGTCACAGTGATAGTTTTCTTCAAAATCATGCCCGTGTAGATTTGCTCTAGCGTCACCGAAAATGGTACTTTCAAGATTTCTGTATCGCCTATCTTGTTAGTGTTCCCTGCATCATTGCTGTTATTTGGCTTCCGCTTTTTCTTCGGCGGTTCCGAGCTATATTCGCCGTCTTCTAGAGTGGCGAGGAACTCTTGAAATCTCCTGGTTGCGCCTGGGTGAGGGTTACGGTCCGGGTGCTCACGAAGTAGTTTATCGCTAGTAATTTGTTAGTTAGTGGACGAATGGGGTTATGGTAGGCCGGAGAATGTACCGAACCCATTTGGGACGTGTCATTTAGAATGTACGAAGAATTCAGGTGAATGCGATTATTCCATCCTTCTATATGTGTTCTTATTTTCCAGCCTTACTCAAAGAGCATATACATATTGCTTTATCCGTCTTTGTTAGAAGCTACAAAATAGCCTATAACAGGATGATAGTGTTTCTATACTAAGTATGGAAGTACAATGGAAAGTGAGAGTCGAATATCAATTCTTCTTCGGAGCAGACAGCGTGCGCGGAACAATTACGACCACCTGGTGCTACCATCTTTGAAAGCTTGGAATTCTTGGAGGTAGCGTTCTGTATGAAGCCAGAAATATATGGTCTAACCGCATATGACGTTATTTACTCCAAACCGAGCTACAACCCCTCCACATCAACGATTGATTCTCTCACCCCCGGATCAATTGCATAAAGATGTCCCTTCTGATGCGAAAGTATTATTCGTCCATGGACGTTTCATACTTCATCTGTCTTTGATCAACACATATCGAAAATCGTAGAGCTGTGGTGTTGGTATTAAGGATATGGGAAGAGTTTCACCTTCTTTTTCCTAGAGAGAATCCTATTCAGCTTCCATATGACCTTGTATTCCAACATGTTGCTTTGCCATCTCAACAGTCAAAGAAATCTTTCTATCGACGGCAAGAGGACTCTGTTTTCTCTTGATGCCTCCTTTCGCTCAGTATTGAAGCAATGAGGTCTGGGTTCCGGCTAGTCGACTTCAAATTAACGCAGTATTCAGACTTGATATGGCTGAGTCTTTAACAGGGCGGGTTATATACGTAGTTATTTTTAGGGGGAAACATGGTAGAGAATTTTGGAACCTCCGCGCTGGCAATAACCAGTATCCCAACATGCCCTCATATGACGTCGTAGACCAACAAGATTCATAGTAGTAGGTAGGTGGTAGGATGGTACGATTAGATAGACTCCTACTTTATCCAGCTTCAACCTACCATACCATATTTAGCAACGGCCGTATGTGGCCTCCTACTTCAACACAGATAGCAACGATGTGGAACGTAGACAAATTAAGGTAGTTGAGATAATGTGTTTGCTTGTAAGCTATTGAAAATATGTTCTATCAGATATCAAATATTAGGTCACGCATTGAAGTTCCGCCACTGACATCTACAACCCCCAGTACCTCCATCAATCCCTCCTGGGCCCCCGTCTGCTCTGCTGATGTTAACATGACCAAAAGGTCCGAGTGCAGGGTTAATCAGCCCTTCGCCTCCGACTGTTCTATTCTCCAGCTGCACTTTCTTCTGCTCGGACAGAATACGCTGACTCGGATCCAAGTTGTAGCAGTAAATGAGTTTTTTCGTGATATCGCCACCATGGCGGTCTAGCTCAATGCTTATAGGATAGGGAAAGGAACCTGGGGGCCTTGAATCGTTCGTAGACTTAGTGTTAGTGTCTGCTAAGCCTACGCTTTGATAGAGCAGTGACGCTCCAGACATCTTGTTGGTCCATATATGCACCACAAACCTCGTCTGTGCCCATGTGCATCGGACAGTTGCCGTATTTTTCTCTGCTCCCCCACTTCCATCTTCCGGAACCTCTCCGCTAGATGAGAGCGCTGTTTTTGGCAGGATAGATTTCAAGAAAATGGAGCGGTCGAAATAGATGTAGAAGCCGTAATGTTCGGAAAGTAGACCGCGATTGTAGAGACGAAGAGGTTGATTGGAGGGAAAAGGCAGAAGATTGGCGGCTGCGGCTGTGCCGTTACCATTGGGTAGCGGGATTATTGCAGTGAGATCGGGGAACGGATTTGTGAGATTTTGAAGGCGGCGGAAAATACGCTTCTTGAGCCGCAAGGCATGGGAAATAACAGGTTCCTCGAAGCTCATAGTGAATGGGGTGTTCTCGCCGTCGAAGGGGGCGGTGTTATTGTCCGTGGTGTTCCCTAAAAATATCTGGTCATCCTGGCTTGGTGGTAATGGGGACGCAACGTAAAGGCTATCTGTTAAGAACTCTCGTGTACGATAGGGCCAACTGCGGATGAGTTTGCTCGCAAAGAATCCTGCTGTGCCATGTTCGTGCGATCTTCTGTTAACGCCTGCAGCGCTTAAAGCTGTTGTGTTTCGAAACTTGATCTTCATCCTGAAATTGGGCTGATTGGGAGCATTGGGAGTGATCAATGACTGCTGCTCCTTGAGCAGCGAACAGTCCCACAATGACGGTGGTTGGACGCATGCGGAATGCCGATCGGTATAGGTGGATATCCAGTAACATTCAGCCATTGTGAGTTGACCGGCGTTCCGTTCTTTCTGTGGGTCAGAACAGTAGGCAACACAACAAGAGGCAAAACAGCTACACTAACGCAACCGAGAATCAATTTCTGCTTCTTTGTTAATTTTCGAAATGGTGAACACTTTCCACACTTGAACCGTTTCTTTTTACTCGTTCTCTCAGTATGGGTTATTATTACAGTAGTATTTTCCATGATTGCTGTCTGACGATGTCCATGAAGTGGTTACTCTTTGATGGGTCCTTGCGAATATACTAAATACTACTTTCAATAAATCACGTGCGTGTCGGGTGAGATCCTTTTGCGTAATCTCTTTTCGGAAATGTTCTTGCAGTATTGATAAGCATTCGATTTTCGTGTACTCTCTACAATGATTTATTAATATCTAGCAAGTTCATCAATTCCCGGCGGACATGACTGCGTCATAAGTGACACTCACGCAAGCGCTTCTTTCAACGCGATGAATGGGAGGATCAAGCCAATTTAAGAAAACATTCAGCATGTACAAACATTCATCTCCGCCTATATAGGGCTCGCAGGCTGGGGGCACGCTAGTAGAGTTTTCACCTTTCACCTCTTACATCCGTAGATAGACTCCTAAGGTATTCACAACCTACCTTACCTACCAAAATGCCCCCATATGGCCTTTACTACTTAGCCGGTATTATTTGATTGGTCAGTAAAGCGAAGACAATCTTGACTGTGGCTTCACAACAGTCTGTGCCACCCCAGGATTACGGAAGCTAAGCCTACTTAGGTACCTACCCCACCAAGATAAAAGAAGCTCTATCCCGCACTAGGAACCTTCAATATCCATCTCCAGCTTCTCATTGGCGCTGTTAGTCATCTCTCGTAGCTCCCGTCCTATGTGGCCGTAATCCTGGGGTGGCGTGTGTGGCATCGCAATAATCACGGGCAAAGGATACGCGGGCGATGAAATCCGCTTTTCCGACTTTTGCTTTTTAGCCCTGATGGTCTTCCTTTGAAGAGCGCGTTTGAAGACCGAGTTTCACCGGTTTTTGCGCTGTCCTTTGATCCGCTATGAGGTGGATTGCGGTGATGACCTTGGGAATAATCACATGTCAGAAGTAGCATTCTTGCTTGGGCGAGCATCAGGATATATATTTTAAAAGACTAATGGTACTGAAATGTATATTATTGTAGGAAAAGACGCTGCGGGCAGACTGGATAGGTTGATGTGCGAAAGAGTCTTTCCCTTCTTGCCTTGGTGTGTTTCCAAGTGGACCAACAGAGCCACATCTTTCGAACTCCCGTTTCCTACAAAATGAAAGCGGCCGCAACGACCGCGACAACCGCACCGTTTGACCCAGCCATTCGGGCTCCGGCACCCTTGAATTGAGATGGCGTGGGTGACATCGTGTTGGTGGGCGAGCTGGAGTTCCCGCTCATGCTGCTAACGACGAGGGACGGGCAAGGGGCAGTTCCAGAGGGCCTGTACGCGGCGGTTCGTATGATCATAACATCAGGTGCTGGGTTGGTTGGGCAGGAGGTTCCACAAGCAGCAAGAGCAGTCGACTAGGAATTTGTTAGAGACATTTAGTCCGAGGGATAGCATTCATACCATGGTGGTTTGCGCATTGGTACCAAGAGCAATTACAAGGCCGAAGGCAGCAATAACGAACTTCATGTTTTGCTATTGAACGAGATGTAATTTACGACCGGGGGGAGGGATGGGATATGAGGGGAGAAGAATGTACACCTCTAATATTTGCCTTAACTAGAATGTACTAATTTTCCAAAAAAAAGTACTCATTTCCCAAAGAATGTGCTCATTTCCCAAAAAATGTGCTCAAATTTCCTGAAAAGAGATCAGTTGAAAGAGCGGAACCCAGAGCGAATACGACGAACTAGGAAAACAGCCCTAGTAGGCACATTTGCTAAACCGAAAAAATCAAAGGCACGAGCGGGTCCTTCAAGAACGTGGAAGCCTTTACATAGGGTTGTGGTATGCGCTTCCGCAAAACTAAAAGGCCCCATCTCCTTCGTCGTCGCCATCTTCCTGGCAGGTCTCATCGTGTTCACACAATCCATAAGCTCAGCCCGCTTCGCCACGTCCACTTAATTTGACTTACCCGTGTTCTTGTCCGAAACCTCTCATTCTGCCAGTCCGAAACATCATCGCAGTACTCGGTCGTTGAGACTTAGCTCATGATCGCTCAACGTCATCAGAAAACGACTTATCCAGCCGCGACCATAACGCCGCCATTTCACACAACCATCCCCGAAGAAGTAGTTGGACCTAGACTTGAAAGAGTTCAGTAAAGCCGGTTTTACACTCGCGACACATCGCTGGACCAAGCACGCGTTGAAAAGGGGGCCATTGCTGCATACTTTTCACTGAGTCACAGACTTCTTCCTCCTTTCCAATAAGGCAAACACATTAAAGACTTCGTTCGGACACTATATCTTTGAGACGTTCATGTGGCCGACAAAGGCATTCAGCGAATGATTGTAGGAGTAAAGGTATGCAAGTCCTTTTTTAGAAGTCGACTATTCCTATCTCGTTTACTCGTACATCAACAAAATGTCCTAATATCGTGCTAGCTTGACTCTAGTCAATCACACTTATGCTGAAACCTCTGACAAGACAATAAAGCTCGAAGGCAACAGACAGACGGCGACAAATGTTGAGAATAGAGGAGTTGGTAACCTTCGCCTCATAGGGCTAATAGGGCTGGGGCCCGCTAATAGAGTTTACAAATAGCCTTCTAACAGCAACAACCAAAATACCAATATGCCTCAGATGACCTCGTTTTCCAACAGCCTTCTTCACCTACTTTCACAAGGAACGGTTGACCACGGCAACCCCCAGCCTATAGCCGTTGAGCTCCGTACTGGGAGCTTGGTGGTGTTGGAAATAGGGGAGTTGGTAACCTCCGCCTCATAGGGCTGGTAGGGCTGGGGCCCGCTAGTAGAGTTTTCACCTTCCACCTCCTAGATAGCCTCCTAACAGCAACAACCAATATATCAAATGCCCCGTATGACCTCCAGTTCCAAGAGTTGAAGCGAAAGAGAACATGGTAGTGAGAGCGGAAGGAAGTTTGAAGGGTGTACATTTGTAGTGTACGGAAGATAATCCCGCTACAACCAACTTCAATGTTTTCCTCAATCGTAAAGCAGCGTCGACACAACCACTTGATTCCTATGAATATATTCGCAAAATCATTTCAATAAGAAAAAGAAGAGTGCTGTCAAGAGTGTAGCTGGTGGAGGTGGACGGAGCGATTTTGACGCTTTATTTCCCGTTTTTTAGGTGATCTAAAGCTGATAGTGCGATGCCTGTAGCAACGACAGATCGTTTTTGTAGGGAAGCAACTACCGCATAGATAGCTATCTTCCCTGTATGACTTCTTCGCGAAAGGTTTCTGCTGCATGCTCATAGACAGCCCGCACTGACTTTCGTGTTATGCATTCGAAAATAAATGGAATTCATAGTAGTAGCTCTTAGCGTGTACCGCAAGAAGAATTTTGCCAGCACTGTTTGCACGTATTTGGGCATCGTCGATTCATCCAACATGATAACTAGCCTACCCCCTGAATGTTGAAGCAATAGAAGAAACAGTAGAAACAGGAGGGGGTGTAGCAGAGGTAGCTGGGGTAGCTGGGGTAGCTGGTGAAGAAGTATTGAACTGTTTTCTATGGAGCTGATTGATTGATTGATTGATTGATTGATTGATTCATACACGGAACCAGGAGCCTAAGGCCACCTATGCCGGAGTAACTGGCTATTTCGCCGATCTAAGCAGGGGTAGTCAACCCTAAATCCTGCAGTC
>JAABUS010002081.1_pt1 | contig 39593 bp, 42 predicted proteins | sample 5560161 | NCBI WGS metagenome assembly JAABUS01 (sample SAMN10711885, study PRJNA513376) | rock metagenome | isolation source: Antarctica rocks | place: Antarctica: Victoria Land, Trio Nunatak nord | collected 2016-01-04
CTCCGCAGCCGGGCTTCCCTGTTGTTTTCCCAACGAACAAGGTAATGAGGAATTGTTTATCTCGTAGCGGGGTGGGATCCGTATGAAGGAAGTGGAGGCGGATTAACGTCATCCGTAGCAAGTGAATAGGCACAAGGGAACAATGCTTCTGGCCCGTCGTGATTGGTTGATCCGACACAGTGAGCGCCCGCGTACGGAGGACTCCAGTAAGGTAGTGGGTTGCTACTGGACATAGTAAATACGCTAGTATCCGTCGGTTATCAGACAGCCCTACGCTAATTAACAGACCTCCACACGCAGCACGCTCCACACGCTCCACACGCTCCACTACCTTACTGTCCATATTCACAGTATAGAAAAGAACAAAACCACAACACCATTGTACCAGCGCCATTAGGAATCGAACCTACTATAATTAAGTACTCTCGGCAAACAAGTATGTATTCTATTCTCCTCCCCCACTTGACTCCGTAAGGTACCTCGGTCCTTTACGGAGTATATCCCGTGTACCTCCGTGCTTCAGCCGTTGTTCTTGCGTCTGTCCTCTCCCCTCCCCTCGCTGCTTTGATGTTCCGAGAGTAAAGGAAATCTCTTATCTCTACTACTCTATGGCAGTCTCACAGGACTTGCCGCCTTGTCGGTTCTGCGGGGTGGGTTTCAAAGACGTTCGAAAGGTACCTCGCTGAATCCCATCCTCAACCTCAAATCACCCACCAGTGCATGGGAGTACTGATGCTATTGGATCGATTAAACCCTGTTATTCAAGTTATGTGTCATTCTCAACCCTACCTTATGCTCCATACTTTCCAATTCATCTGTTGAAGGCACTTGAAGCCATCCTCCGTCCTCCGTACCGGATGGCCAATGCTTCTACTACTGTGGTACACCAGTAAAGTACCTTAGGTAAGGTACGTACTTTAGTACCACGCTACCAGTTCCTACATGGTTCCCACAGTCCCACTCCCCCCCAGCAACCTTACGGAGGTATCGTCCGCGCCATCCCCGCCCTTGACCTTGACTAAATGCTTGGTTCCGGAAGACCAACCCTGGTCGATGGGATTCAACACCCCCCCCACCCACCCCACCATCCCCGCTCATCCATCTCACTCGTCCCACCTCTTCGCGCTATCTACCGCTGGCGATCGAGGGGCGACCTGGCAATCATGATCATACTATCAGACTGGCTGCAGTTCCATCAAGCCACCACCGTTGGCGCCGAGTTGCCAACCCCACCCATGCGATCTTCATGTCGCCTTTACTACTCACTAAGGTAAGTACAATTTTGACTCTGATGACCCATGCCTTAACTCAACCCCAGCCTTAACCAGATGGAACTGGATGTTTTGACTCCAGAGTGGCACTCGATTGGCAGTTTCGGATAAAGAACGCCCAACTAGCGTAGATGGACCAGATCCCAGGACGAACGAACAACACAACCATGCGGCAAGTTGGTCGGATCTGAGCTAGGATCTTGACACTCGAAGGCCAGCTTTTGAGACTCCGGTTTTCCAGCTTTAATCATTTGTGTTGAGTAGGAATGTATGTTCATAATAGCCCCTGAGGCCCTGCTTGGTTCTTCTCGTACGCATGCTGGGCACAGACTGCCGTGTTTCGAGGCTTGATAAAACCCCGACATCCCAACAAATCGCGATGTGGAGCGTCAGACAAGGTAACCCTTGATCCTCTTATTCCCCGTCGAAGTCTTGCATTCCCGCGGGGTGTTCTCCGCTTTGAGGACCTCGATCTCGATCATATGCTCATCGCGCGTGATCTTCTTCACTGCTCTTTCAAAGCATCCATTCAAGCACAGCTCTGATAATAATAGATTCCATTACCCCGTATATGTCATGAAACGTTTTGGTGGAATGGCCTTCTTTCCTGACGCTAATCATCCGCCTGCGACTTGAGCTATTGCCTCTTATCCATGACATATCAGCTCCATACTTGGCGTTCTAGAAAGGGTGCAAGAACACTACTATTACCAGCAGCCGTCAGCCTCATTAGCACATTTTCGAGACCAACCATTAAACATATACTCCCTTCTGCCTACCAGCACTGAGAGTGAATGTTACTGGCTGGAAGTTTGTTCACTTCTGTAACCCTTGTCTTGAAGCATTTCTTTGTCCAAGGAACAGATTCATCAAAATGAAAGGGGCACTGCAAAGCTCGGAAGTAATGATTGGTCAGAGTCGTTACGTGAAGGCTTTCTTAGAAGAGCGATTAAAGCACTTGAGATGAGTTGGTGAAGACCGCTTGTCAGGCAACATTCTGGTTCTAATGGGGTAATGTTGAAAGTCGGTAAAGAAAATGGTAGAATTGCTTTCCTTCTGTGTGGTTTACTACTCATTGAGCATCGCCTATCTTAGACTTACGAAGCGCTTTGAGACCCTCCAGCTATCATGAATTTCGATTACAGGAGCTGTATTCAAACAACAGTCCGAGCGCTATACTTTTCGGTAGGAAATACCAGAAAGTCTTCGAGATGAAAGAGAAGTGAAAGCAGAATGAGATCTTGTAAGCATGACTTCTTCCTTGTGGTCCAATGGGAATTGAGCACTCGATGGCTTATACCGTTCAGTCTCAAACGTCGAAGACCCTACCTTTATCAATCTTTACCTAAGGCATCAAGGCTTTATCGGAAACGTCTTCACCCCCGCTACTCATATGTCTGACCGAAGATTGTGTGTAACACTCGTGATCAGCCCTTGCATGCGTGAGATCAGCCCTTGCATGTGTGACATCTGCAGGTCTAAGATAACCACTACGAATTATTTTCTGGGAGAGTGATTTATCCTTTCATGAGTGCACCAGCGCATTGGATGAAGTAGGAATATTCAGCTCTATATGCAGAATTGAAGGAAGCACATACAGATCATGAGATATAACACTCGATGGAGTACGAAGTTCTATCTGAAGCATCGACGGAGCATTGCAGAGGACTGAATAGAGCATGTATAAAGCTCTATATGAAGCACGTATGAAGCTTTCTATGAAATGAAGGTTGCCGGCGAAGTAGATTTCTGAAAGCTGCTCCTCCTCCACCTACTGCCCTGCAGAGAGGAAATGGAAGTTCCTTCATGTTCATTGCCACCATTACCTTACCAAGTAGCTAGCAGGTAGGCTAACCCACTTAGGGGGCGGGAGTAAGCGAGGCTAGCCGCGAACGGGCAAGGGTAAAAGGAGATCCTGCGGCAAAAGAAACCTAAAGTCCTTATCACAGCAACATTGCCAACAGGAACAAAACCTACTTACGATATAACCACACTGATCGTCTCGCTCTGATGTGACTCAGCTGCTATAGCATGGATGGTTTCACTTCCTTGCCCTCAATGCGCAGTACAATGGCTCGAGGCTGGGTTGTCCCTGGGCATTTCTCCTTATCTAGCTTCACGATGAGGTGCTATTCTGAGCTTCCTTGAGTGCGCCCGACGTTTCTTATGATAAAGCCACCTCTTGGGCGGTTGCCTATCCTTTATAAACGAGCCAGGTTTCCGTCATTGGCTCTATCTTACAAATGCAGCACCTTAGAGGCAAATCTCCCCAAAGGAAGAAACAAACATACGGCCTTGTACGACCAGTAGAGGTCAGGATCCCTACAGTTTCAGCAGTTGAAGAACAACCTCCTAGGACGAGCCAATTGGACAATACTCTCGCGGATTACTACCAATTGAAGATGTGCTCTTTATGCTTAAGCGGGATCTCGACGAGCTTGATCTCTATGCTCAAAGATCTACGCCGACCTGGACAAGAGAAGAACGCTTGGATTTGAGGAAGATTCTCTTGAGTATCAGCAGGCTACAAAAAATCAGTACGCTATAACTCAGCAGTGGCGCTATTAAATCTCCATTTGGTGGACGATGACAGCTCAGAAGTCCATGATCATGTGGAATAAATTTTTTGCTGCGATTCGGAAAATCGTTTGATGATTGCGACGCGGAGAGTAGAGGGAGTATTGCCAGTGGCAGCATCAGGGATCTTGAACAACAGTTCTGAGCTGCGCGTCTTTGCTTGATTCTAGTCAAGTGCGGATTATGATGATACACCATTGTAGCGGAATTAATTTTTGAGATGAGAAGTTGCTTGAGGCCTTTTCGATATCACTTCGATGAAAATAGATACATGTATCTTTCATGATAGATCATGGAGAATGGCAGTTGCTCCCAGCGGCGATAAGATAGTCAAGTTTGATTTACATGCCAATATCGTGGTTTTTACGCTTGCCGTTGACCGTCATTCTGTCGGAAGCTGCGCTGGGAATGACCCAGGTTGCAACCCAAAATGCTACTCGTTCGCAAGTGAACGAGGAAGTTTTGCTCAAACCTTTGTTTACGTCTTTTCGCACTCAGATCAATCGGAGTAACTTGTTTTAACAAACATATTACGCGGGAAACCTCGGAGTCCTGCGAACCCAATCTTTGAGATCCGAAATCTACACTTAAAAGTCTTGCACGCCAGTCTGACCCCGTAAACTCTCCTCTGTTGACCCCTCTTCTTCAGACCCCGCAACCCACCTCGGCTCCTCCTCCTCAAACCACTTCTCCTCCTCTTCCCTCTCCTCAGTGCCCCGATCATCAAACTCCTCACTCTCATCCACCGCCACATACTCAAACTCGGCATCCTCCCCCTTCAAGAACCTCATCTCCATCTCCCGCCGCCACCTCTCCATGCCCTCCTCTTTACTAGCCGGAACCTCATCTTCTGTCTCCGCTACAATCTTCCCAGCCTCGTCCCTCTTGTTCGGCGAATTCGTCAAAGCCTGCAGCTTAGCTTCTGACCGCCATAGATCCGCTTCTAATGTCCCCGAATAGCCTTTTTGGCGACCTTCGGCTTCGCGCTCGGCTGGGGTTTGGAAACGGCGGATTAGGCGGTCGTAAGCGAGGGGATCTTTTGAGCTGATCAGCGGGGGCAATTCGTAGAGTTATTCATTGCGACGAGAACCGGACCTGCGAGCTCGAGTGATGGAGAAGATAAGTATGTGGGGTGCGTGTCGAGGTAGCGTTTTCGCCGGTTCTTCACTTTGATGCGGGCGGTCGATGCTGGGGATATCGATCGCTGCTTGGCGATTCGTGGATGGGTTTCGAGTGCGTCGTTTTCTTTCTGCTTGTCTGGGTGAGATTCGGTAGGCGTGGGTGGGTTGGACATTGAAGATATCTTTTGTCGAATGACGCATTGAGGCACGGAAGACAAGCGCGCGGAATCGGGCCGCACAGCCTTGTTCGTCTACAGGTCTTTGTTTACCTATTCCAAGATTCTCATGAGCCAGTCTTACATAAAATATCTATCATTCTCTTAGGTTCACAATACATCGGGTACCATGTTCGTTCGTTCAACCACAATAAAGAAGGTCTTCCTGTTGAAGCCGTGATAACACTTAATCCAACGGCCCGAAGAATATCAAATTGAACCATCTATCGAAGATCCTGTACAGGACCGATTAATTACCTGAGCTTAGCAATGGCCTCAAGGCGCAGCACGCGTGCGAGAAGTGCAGAGCACCAAGATGCGCCGCAAACGGAACCTGTCGAAGTAGATGTGTCCATGACCCAGCGAGAGGCCTTGCAATCATACATTAAAGCCGCTGAGCTCTTAATGCTCGCTGCTGTATATTCACCAATCTCTCAACTTTCACTCTCGCCTGTCTACGGATCTATTCCCCCTTCCGCTTACCACTTACGGATGACAGCTGTTGCGATCTTCTTGGCCTGGGCAGCAAGGCAGAGAATACCCAATTATGTACCAGAAATGGTCGTCAATTATCTACCTGTCTTGGCATTTTTGATACCAACTATTCAGTTTGTGCTATTCAAGTACAGCGGGCAACTTGGCCCCGTATACGGCCCGCTGATTACGGAGCTTCTGACCTACTTTCCACTACTTCTTATCTCCCTCATAGGTGTGTCAGCATCTCTCGATGACTTCGACTGGAAACGTAATATTGGCGACATTATGCCTGCGATTGCATCCTATGGCTTGTTTAGCATGATTCAGAGAGCTTTAAGCCACTTCATCTCTCGGAATATGGGTTCTAGCATGATCTTCACGCGTTCTGGGCTGCAACTTATTGTTGCCACTTTTTATGCATTGCTTCTGCCCTCCAAATTCATCGTACTCGCAGTCTTGCCGTTACTGCACTCTGCTATTTACAACCCTCACATCCCCCTTCAGCAGAACGCCGACGTTCTCAACTCTACGCTACAGGTGCAAGGCTACTCGCTGGTCGCTCGTCAGGAATCTCTGACTGGGTATATATCTGTACTCGATAATATAAAGGATGGATTTCGCGTGTTGCGGTGCGATCACAGCCTTCTTGGCGGAGAGTGGCTGCATTATCAAGATAATCCCATCTCGAAACCAAGAAAATTAAGAGAGCCGGTATACGCTATCTTCGTCATGCTCGAAGCTGTCCGGCTGGTTGAGTTCCAAAATCTGAAACCCGGTACCCTTATTCCGGATAATGATAATCAGGCACTGGTCATGTAGGCTCCTTGACTACACACTGACTCGAAGTTTTGCTAATGATTCGATTTCCAGTGGCTTGGGCATTGGTACAACACCGTCTGCGCTTGTTGCTCATGGGATCCATACCACGATCGTCGAGATTGACCCAGTGGTACACGAATATGCTACGAAATATTTCAATCTTCCATCAAATCAAACATCGATCATCGAAAACGCTGTTAGTTTCGTAGAGAGGGCGCAGACGGACGAATCCCAGCGCCCATCCTACCACTACATTATTCACGATGTGTTTACTGGTGGAGCGGAACCAGTAGAATTGTTCACGGAGGAATTTCTTAAAGGCTTGAGTAACATGCTTGTCTCTGACGGGGTTATTGCTATTGTAAGCTGAAACCTATAATCGTTATGCGCTGTGGCTGTATACTCATTAAGCCAGAACTACGCAGGTGATTTACTGTCCCTATCTGCTAGACTCGTGGTTCATACAGTTATGTCTGTCTTCCCAAGCTGCCGGCTGTTCCGAGAAGAGGCTGGGCCTAGCTCATCGCCAACTTCTAGTGATAAGTCAACGGGGAAAGACTTCACCAACATGGTCATGTTCTGCCGTAAAACGAAAGGACCTTTCACTTTCCGAGATCCTGTAGAGGCAGACTGTCTAGGTAGCCAGGCGCGCAGATATCATCTATTACCGCAGCACGAAATTAACGCTAGCTATTTTGATGGTAGGGCGAGTGATGATGAGTTGGGTTTGCTCAGGCGAGGGCAGACGCATAAACTTGAGGCCTTTCAAAGGGAAAGCGCCGTGGGGCATTGGAGGATCATGAGGACTGTTCTTCCGGATAAGATATGGGAGAGTTGGTGAAGGGGAATCTGTGGACTTGAATATCGGCTAAGATCAAGTATCGTCCTGTAGTACTAATCGAGAACCAAGTTGGATAAGGCAGAGCAACAACCTTCAAAGGCAGCAGCATCACGATCAGGTCTATAAAGGGAAATTCCGAACCCACAATTCCACGTCCAACCCCTGCCTGACCACCTTATATATTTCTTATTGAAGATGTTTGATCCGCGCAAGGATTATTAGCTCCAATAAATATGCAAGCGTTGGGATCGTGACAAGCCCGTTGATGGCGAAATCAAGAAACGCTCCATGCGCCTGGTACCCGGTGGAAATTGAATGATACGCCTCTCTCATTTGCCTCCTACGAGTACTGTAATCCGTACAGCGAGATAGAAACCTTGTAGTCTACGTAGAAGATAAGGCAGGACACGTCAGACACGTGGTAGGACTTGCTTGAATACCTTACATAAGGCATGTACCTCGTCACTTCCTCAAATCACCCTGCAGTGGAGCAAAAGAATTGTCCGTCACACTCCCACAAGTTCAAGGTGCTTGTGCTGCAAGCAGTAGGATTTGCCGGAGCAGTGCGCGTCCAGCAAATAAAATATCTTCTCCGTTGATACTGTAGTCTTTCCTGCAGAAATGCTTCAACGAAAATACAATCCCATGATGACTTCTTCAGTGTCATCACGGCACTGCTGAGCAGAATCGACGCGGAATAACATCATGACCGATTTTAAAGCGCGCTTCAACGGAATCATGCCACTATTCCGAAGATCCTCTACTACCACAACTACATCAACCCCCAAATCTTCCTCCACTACCCTCATCAACCATATCCGAACCAGAGGTAACCAGAGCAAAACCTCGCTTGTGACGCCAAAAGCCAGGAAACAATCGGTGGGTGTTCCGGTTGCTGAAGAGCTGGAATTGCCGCCGCAGATCCCACCACTTGATATAGCCTCCCAGACGACGGAAGATCAATCTCTCAGAGCGCACTCACCACAAACGCCCGATACAAGTCTTGAACCACCAAGGGCTACGCCATCAGAAAAGGCCGCGGCTCCCTGTCCGCTGGTAACATTGGAGGAACCGACACCAGAATTGTCTGCTACTTTGGATAGGGCCACAGGATCCGGCGGTGCTGGGAACAACAAAGTACCTACACCAAAGGCAGGGGTTAGTGCCGAGAAGCCGCACCAAAGACCAGAGGCTGTCCCAAGGAAGCAATCTATAGCCCACCGAAGCCAGGGAAGATTCATCACAACCTTACTCGAGTCTGGAAGGCCAGACTCCCGGCCGACCTCGCGGGATACCAATAACGAGTACTTTGGGGACGCTCCCGCAATAACAGCTAGCATGCTGCACCGCAAGATCTGGGTGAAACGGGCAGGCTCATCGGCAACGTTGATACAAATCAACGAGGAACATCTGGTAGACGATGTGAGGGACATCATATTGAAGAAATACACCAATTCGCTGGGCCGTACCTTCGATTCGCCGGACGTTACATTACGGATCATACCTCGAGACTCGGTACATCGACATTCACAAGGCGAGCGTACACTAGGTCCAGAGGAGCCAATGCTACGGACGCTGGATGCGTACTTCCCAGGCGGCCAAATCGTGGATGAGGCCCTAGTCATTGATGTACCAAGACCACGGACTCCTAGGCATTCGCCGCGAATAGCTATGCCCTACTATGTGACCGAGGATCATCGGCCAGTTGAGAATGGTACAGATTACTTTCCGCCAATGCCCATTGGAGGACAGCACTCGCCTCATCTTCCATCGAGTCTCTCGGTCGTAAGTGGTCAAGGAGCGCCTCATCATCCAACGATGCATTCGATGGCGGTTTTAAACACGGGACATGTCCCGCCTCTACCGTCACCTGGCAGTCGTGGCATACGGCATCCTACACATAGGCCAAAGTATGGGCGGACACATACCTCCTCACCCACAATCCTAAGCGGTATCAGCTCGCAGCACCAAGGTAGGCGTCGCACTCCCGTGACTCTTGTCGCTCTAGCTCTTGGCTAATCGTGCCAAAAGACCCTCTCAAACAACAGCCGAATGGCATACCTAACCCACCTCCCTTGCCTACTCCGCCTGTACCATCCGATTCCCAACCCCACCGTGTCTCCACACCTCCACCTGCACGCGTCTCCTCGCCCCGACCAATACTCCCTCAGAAAAGGTCAAAAAACAAGGCGAATCAACCCAAACTACCAGCTGGCCTCCTCGACGGCGCCGTCCCTCCCATTAACGTTCTTATCGTCGAAGACAACATTATTAACCTTAAACTCCTTGAAGCCTTTATGAAAAGGCTAAAGGTCAGGTGGCACACAGCAATGAACGGGCAAGAAGCTGTCAAGAAGTGGCGAGGAGGTGGCTTCCATCTGGTGCTGATGGATATTCAACTACCTATCATGAACGGGCTGGAAGCGACAAAGGAGATCAGGAGATTAGAAAGGGTGAACAATATCGGTGTTTTCTCGAACAGCGCGTCTAGTACGCCTACATTTCCGAATGGAAGTGAACTGGAAGAAAATGATGGCAAGGCGGACGGCGAGGATAATTTGATGAACACGGCTCTGTTCAAAAGTCCGGTCATCATCGTTGCATTGACTGCCAGCTCGTTGCAGAGCGATAGACATGAAGCTTTGGCGGCTGGATGCAACGATTTCTTGACAAAGGTACTTCCCCTTCCCCTTTCGCCAACTCAGCTATATCAGGCCAACTACTAATCCCGATTTCGCCTTCCAGCCCGTCAACTTCGTCTGGCTCGAACGCAAGGTCAAGGAATGGGGCTGCATGCAAGCCCTCATCGATTTTGACGGTTGGCGCAAATGGAAAGATTTTTCCCAATCCAAGGAAAATCCCCCGAACCCCTCAAACCCCTCGAAACCTCCCACATCGAATAATAACCTCGAAACCAACAACAACCGCAAAGTCTCTTCCAGTTCCGCCAAAAGCGATAAGGGGATCAAGAGTGAGAGTGGAAAGCTGGTCCTACCGGAGAAGGGCAAGAAGAGGTTGAGTTCCAGAACTGCAAGTTTGGATACGGGGACGATGAGTGGCAGTGGTAGTGAGGGATTGGCGGGGGAGGAAAGGGATGGGAGGGGTGGGGCTATTGCCACGGGGGCATAACGGGGACACCCCTCTTTTGCTCGCCTGTCGAGAAGCGAAACAAAAGGAGAAGCGGAATGGAGTGAGCTGGAGAGGTGGGAGTCGCATTTTCCGGAAGATCCATCTTTGGAGGCAAGCGGAGTGAGCGTAACTATTGATTTACATGCATGGCGTCCAACGGAAGCGCAGGGAAGTGCAGGGCATTCTTCCTCAACAGACAAGGCATGCTCGCCCGTCCTGAGCCCTGGGGAAAAGCTGGGACGGCTGGGTATCATTATCCGTACATACACAAATGATTATATACCACCTTTTTAATCGCAACGCGAGCTGCAGACCTGGCGGGGCTGGGCAGTGTGGCTTTTCGTTCTTTTGGGATTCTTATATATTTCTGTGTATATATATATACTATCGCTATGCCCACAATTTTCTTATTGACTGGTCTCATCATCGTCATCGTCATCGTCATCGTCTCCGTCGCCGTCGCCGTTGGGGATTTAGATATGGGTGTGTGTGAATTGAGCTGGCGGGTTGGAACTTCCGCGGTGCTGGGAAGATGAGGGTGGGGAAGGGGAAGGGCTGGGGTGTATGAAGGAGTGGGTTTGTGATATTGCTGATCCAAGAGATAAGGGGAGGATGGCTGTTTCCTTCTTCTTCTCCTCCTTTTCTCCTCCTCCTCCTCCGCCCTCTCCTCCGCCCTCTCCATTCCCACCAACACACCCCACAAACCCCACAAACCCAATCCAAAATCCTACACCACAAAACTTCTCTCCTACTCCCAACCTCACAAATCTCACAATCTCATTACCAAAATGTGAACGTACTGTATGTACATGTGATAGTAAATATACGCTCGTCTCTGTTCAGAATATACACCTTTGCTGAATCGTCGTGCTTTCAGTGCAGACATCAAACATTTCCATTATTCATCTAATCCCTCAACCTGGGTGGATCTCAAGGCCGACTCCTCAATGCACCCGCATTTGCATAACATCATTCGCTAGAACGCGACTGATCAAGTCCTTACGACAGAAAAGGCAATCCAACGCGTTAAAACCCTCCCAAAGGCTTCACGGTATTCGTTTCCGGCCCCAATTTACAACTACCGCGACCCCAAATCCAACTTGTGCAGTATCACGCCTGGCAACCTACTCTCCTTCGGCGGCAAATGATTATGTACCTTCATAACCCCCACCCTCCCCACCACCTTCCAACTCTCCTTGTCCTTCGCATCAATCCCCACCCCTCCGCCATACTCCTCCAGACAACAGCACTCGATTCCTTGAACTGATCTATCTCCCACCGCTTCATGTACCGTAATCCTTCTATTCGGGTTCGGATGCATCATACGCAGCAGCAAATTTCTGATGGCTGGTTTGTGAAGGCTGGCGAAGAGGGGACCGCAGGATGGAGTTTCAGAGCCGGTGATTAGGCCGTCGGGATACTTGTCGATGAATTTATCCCAGCCGGAGAGGAAGCGGGCATAGTGGTGGTGGGGATGGGTGCGGTTGGCGGCGGGCCAGGGGTTGCCTTTGTAAATCATGGAAAGGAGTACGATGGCACATGACCAGACATCCAGGGGTCGAGGGTCGTAATGGCCTGAAAGGGAAGTTAATCCTGATTCACTGGATAAGCTAGACGATACTTTACCACTTTTGTCAATAACCTCTGGAGCGATATATGGTAGACTGCCACATATACCCGGTGCACAGAGTCGACACTCGTTGGCGTCCTCGTCGGAAAGTGTTTGAGCTTTTCTCGTGCCAGGATGCTCTCCGCAGAAGACCTCTGAGACACCAAAGTCAGTAATTTTAAGGTGGCCTTCATTATTCATGAGCAGGTTCTCGAGCTTAATGTCTCGATGGGCGATGCCGTTGGAGTGTAAGTACGCCACACCTCGAAGTAGCTGTTTGAAGAGACATAAGTTGTCTTCGAGAGTCAGGTAGTTCTTCTGCACCAAAGTGTATATCTCTCCTTGCGAACAAAATTCCATGACATGATTCCATCGCCCACCATGCGTACATAATCGTACGCTCTCGACAATGTTGGGGTGATGCAGACTTTTAGCAATCATATACTCCGAATTGACCTTTCTGTTGTACTCATCTTCAGTCTCGTGCTGCCCCTTTTTCCGAAACTCTTTGACGGCAAACACTCCGTCTGTGGATGCTCCCTTTTGTATCATAAGCTTCACTGTGGCCGTCGAACCCTTGCCAACCAATTTCCCCCTCCTTCCCGGCACTATACTCCCACTTGTATACTCGTCGTGGAGCTCAACGGTTTCAACGTCGAAATCAGCTGGAAGATTAGTACTGAATCTCCTAGCTTTCAGGCCAGCACCGGTAGCGGCTGGCATTGAAATATAATTATCAGCCTCGACTATGGCGGCGTTATTCATGCTGGTCGAGCGCTTCGTGCCTGATGAATGCTGTGGCCTCGGCGGGCTGGCGAACAACGCGTTCGGATTTTTGAAGCTGAGGCCCGTTGAAAATCTCCTGGAGCGATTTTTAGGAGTGACTGAGAGGTGCCAAGGCTCAGCAATGCTATTGGTGGTGCTATTATTTGAGTATGTAGAGGCAGACATAGTCGAATGCGAATTTTCTGAATTCTCGGCAGAGTGGCCAATGTACTGGGAGCAAGACGGCGTTGGTGATAGTGGCGCGGTTGCTGTTGGAGTCGAGCAGGCTGACTCCTGTACGGATTGGGGATTGAAATTGTTCTGCATTGCTTCCAGTGTCGATGACCGTGATCTCCGGAAGAACCTTCTTATTCTCGAAGGTGTTCTTCTCGGAGTATTGGGCTTCGTATCAGGAGTCGCTGTCCTCGAGGGTCCGCTAGGTATTGCCTCCTCATCTTCTTCGGTTCTCGCATCTCGCGGATTGGACGCTCGTGGTTCCGCAAAGCCTATACGCTGTGGTACATTTGAAGCAGTAGCACCCGACATGGCTTTTGGATCGAACGGGGTGGGCTATTGAACTAGGATTGCAGTGAATAATGATTTCGCGGATGTTCGAGTGTTACTTATCGAGCCCATAATTGTGAAAGACTAAACGTGGTAGAAAAGTGCCCATCCTCGAGAGGTCCGCAATTGAAAAGGATGATGATTGAGAGAAGTAGACACGGCGTAGGGGGGCATGCGAATCGTATGCCGGTTCAAAGTAATAGCGACCCCAGTTTTGAGCTGAAGACAAGAATAGAGGCTTCAGAAACAGCGTGGAGGTGTACAGGGAATTGAAATGACGGTTTGTAGAATCCTAGGTGACAGATAGACAGATTGGTATCTGGTTCTCTGTAGTCACCCAAAAGTTCATCCTCTGGCCAACGCACACATATCAGGAAGTAGTAATCGACAAGCACAGTTTTTGGTGAGCGGATTGCGCGATAGACTAGCCAAAAAAAAATTCCAGATCACTGGGGATAGCGAGAAATTACCTTGTAGGCGTGAGTGTATTTGAGCCTTTCGGGAGTGTATGCGGCGTTTGTTCCACTAGTGTACAATAGTAAGCATGATTTGGAAAACCACATAGAAGTCTACGAAGAAGTTGCAAGAGTCGATACGAAAGCTGTTGATGGAAGGCGCTCCCTCAAGGCTCCCGGCCCGGCAACTGCTAAGGAGACTTGGCAGGGTCGTAGGCGCCTATATAAATACGACCTTTTGCTTCCTATAGAATGTAACAGACCATAGCAGAGACCTGTGAGCATAATACTCAACGATACTACCATAGAGATATTTCATGTATTCGATGCTGCCACAACAGAGACTATGATAAAGAACGTGGTGTTGTGACGGCCATGATGATTAAGGACCCCTGAGGCATGAACGATATTGGTTGGATTATTGATATACCTTGCTTTTGGCTTTTCTGAAAAGTGGAAATCCAACTGCTATTCCAAATTTTCAAGTTTTATTAAAAACGTCTTGTTGGATCTGTAGAAGACATACTGCATCGAAGAGAATGCTCTAAGACCCCACGATCTTACCGCAACCCTTTGCCGTCTCTAACAAGCAGCAGACCTTCTTCCTTTAGCTTGAACTTCTGAATCTTGCCACTTGCTGTTTTGGGATAGTTGTCTACCCAAAACACGTACTTCGGTACTGTAACGGGACTTGTCAGCCGCTATCTCAATGATAGGTAGAACGCCAAATACAAGCCATACAACTTACCTAGATGATGACTTAGCTTTTCTCTAACCCAAGTTCTGACCTCCTCTTCCGTGATCGACATTCCTGTAACGGGAATCACGAATGCGGTGACGACTTCACCGTACCGCTCGTTAGGAAGGCCCACGACGCTGACCTCTTTTACAGCCGGGTGGCTGAAAAGGCAATTCTCTACTTCCAAGGGATGGATGTTCTCTCCGCCCTTGATGATCAAATCTTTGATGCGGCCAGTTATTTTGATGTAGCCGCCAGAGTCCATTTCTCCCTCATCACCAGTCTGGAGAAGCATTAGGCTGTACCCTCACAACATTAGAGTCATAGTCGAACTAACATGCATCCAGATCTTTCCACTAGCGTCTGGTATGAGCACTTCTGCAGTCCTCTCCGGCGCGCCCCAATATTCCTTCATTACACAATAGCCACTGACTGCCACTTCGCCTCTGCTACCGATGGGCAGTATTTTAGTATAATCCGTGGGGTCTACTATCTTGGCTTCCACGTGCGGCATTAATCTCCCGACGCTATCAATGCGCTTTTCGATAGGATCATCCGTGGTCGTCATCGCTGATACCGGACTTGTTTCGGTCATCCCATAGCAAATTGTCAGCTCTGTCAGGTTGAGTATTTTATGTAGCTTCCGCATGAGCTCGGCAGGAATACTTGATCCAGCTGCTATGCCGGTTCTTAGATGCTCGAACCCAGTGTATGGTACCGTCCCGTTTTGCAGGAGCTCAAACTCTGCAATGAACATGGTTGGAACACCATAGAGAGCGGTACACCTTTCTTCTTGTACACTTTTGAGAGTAGCATACGGGTCGAAGGCTTCAGTGGGGAAGACTATGGCAGCTCCATGGGTGGCTGTTGCCATGTAGCCAAGGATACAGCCAAAACAGTGGAATAGTGGCGGGGGACAGCAGACAATGTCCCTTTCGGTTAGGAGCATTCTATCACCAATGCTTTTACCGTTGTTCAGAATTGAGCGGTGACTGAGAGAAGCAGCTTTTGGTGCAGATGTTGTTCCTGAAGTGAACTGAATGTTGACCACGTCATTCGCATCAAGCGATTGCTTGGGTATAGAGCCACCAGGTCCGCCATCTTCAAGGACGATATTATAGTTTATGGTGGGCTTCCATGAGTTTGTGTCGATTCGGCCATTTGAGTTATCCACGATAATCACCCGGTCCAACGATGGAACAGCTTGTGATTCGACCCTGTGAGCTTGGAGATCAGGTATTATTTGCTGTAGTAATGGAATATTCGAGCGTGGTGATTTTCTTGGTAGATTTGTTTCGGTACCAACAATAAGATGAGATACCGCTAGATGGCCGAGTGCAGCAACAACTTGCTGCGCATTGAAGGCAGGGTTTAATGGAACCTATGGAAAATTATGAGAAAATAGCAGGCCTAATAAATCGCAAGGTGTGGGTCAAGTCATTTGTCATGGAGGATTCGATGCTTATATACACAACTGGTAAAGCTCACAAATCATGTAAAGAAGAGGGGGCGCTCTGGGAATGGTTGTTTCCGGGTCTATCACACTACCGTGCACTGTTCAGGTATAAGGAGAAAAATGACAACTTACCAAAATAGCCCCAAGCTTGAAGATGCCATAGGTCGCCTTTTGAGGTCGTCAGCCATGTACTTCCAGCCTTCCACTTGAGGCTTTAGCTTTCTTACAATGGCGTATTCAATGTTGTTGCCCAGCGAAACAGCCACTCGGTCACCTTTCTTTACGCCAATCTTGGAAAGACCACGGGCGAAAGCATTACTTTTTTGATCCAAGGCGTCGTAGTTTAGACGCATCTGCTGATGACGAGAAATGACACTACGGTGATGTTATAGACGAACGCTCCAGTTTCGATGCACAAGATCCTGGATGCGTACGCTGTACGGTCACCAAACCTCGACACTATGGATTCGAAATGCTCTCCGATATTCTGCTCGAGCAGTGGAGGCTATAAGAAATCAGCTAAGAAGCGCCAGGTCCTAGACTGTCGTTTACCTGATTGGGGCCTTGAGCATAAGATTTCGTGTAGAACCCCCTGGTGTACCACTTGGACTTCGATAGCAGTGAGAAGCCCAAGGCTCGACGCGCAAATTGCCGCATCGTACCGGGACATCAATGGGCACAAGCCCATGGATACTATGTGAGATATCGGGCGGCTGGAGAGCCATCGACCTGCCCTTTACTGAGGTCTGGGCGGGGTGGACAGGTTGTCTTGGCGGCGCTTGAGCGATGCGCCAGCGCCTTAGGCGGCAACCCTTCCTGTCGCCATCTTTCCCCAGTCAGCAGCATGCTTCAGCAGAACCTCAACCACACCATTATAGCTTCGACGTGTTTGTCGCACGCACAGTCTTATGTATTGTTGTTTGCGTGTGAACTCTGACGTAGCTGGACCTTGCGTTTTGATTGTCTCAGTTGGGTAAAGAGAGAATTTAGGAAACATGCCCCAGATGTGGTATGTATAGCAATTTGTTTATTGATCCTTCTTCGACCTCATGAGCCAATCATAAGCACACCCAGGCAGTACAATCCATTTAATTGAAGTTTGTTTGGGCCGGAGGGCGTAGCCTCCATTTTCACAAACATCTGCTGCCTATCCCGCAACGGCTACCATGACGTGCAGGTCGACGGTGGATAGACTAATCAATAGCTACAGACTGTAGGCCAGTGGAACGAAAAGCTGGAAATGGTTTTTTCTCTCCCATGGTCCATAAGTCAATCAAGCTTTCTTCGTCTATGATATAACAGTCGTGGGTCTTGCCGTAGTTTGCTTGTTCTTCCTTTCGTCGCCAAAGAATAGGCTGTCAAAAACGATCACATCACAGCAACCCACTCTCTTACCAAATCCCCGTTGGCAACAACAGATATGTCACAGCAGCAAGAAGTTCACGAGCAGATTACTGCGAAAGCTGCAGCACAGAAAGAACCAGAAACTGGCATAAAGGAGCGCGCACTGACAAACGAGCAGGAGTCCTTCATCAGTTTCAATCTAGCAGCCGTGATGGCACGCGAAGTGCCATGGCTCACACCAGAGCAATGTACATGAATTACACAGAATGCCACCTCTGAGGAAGTGAGGTGGGCCATGCGCAATCCCCCAGGCCACCCACCGTTTACGGAATGGAGGAACAAAATCTTGGAAAAGAGATTGATCCCCAAAAACGAAACTGGTGATGATACGGTAGGTGCTCATGTCGTTCTCCATCAGTACATCTCTTTTGCTTCCGATAATCAAGTCGTTCGAGGCACGATCTGTCGGACAGCTGAGGAAGATGCTCAGATATTCGAACGATCGGACCTTTGGGAAGATATTGCACCGGCCCGGTTTGTAAGACAGGTATGTGGATGAAGCATAGGTTGGTCTTGATCCTGAATTTCTTACCTTCACTGAATGGTGCTAAGTATGCGACGTCTACAATACAAATCTCTATGTACGCCCTAATAGCGTGGCATACAACGTTTACTACGGCTAGCTCGTTCAGCTCCTCGGATGGCCTGTTAGAGGATTTCATGCTCAGACGTTGATCAACGCTGACGAAAGGCAGCGTGAGTTGACGGATGAGCAGAAGCCATTTATCTGTTCAAATCCGGTGCCAGCACACGATACGGTATGGCTTACACCAGAGGAATGTTTATGGGCCTCGCAAAACCCCCCAGACTACCTACCGTCGCTGGAATGGAGGACTAAAACTCTGGGGAAGAAATTTATTCCGGAAGACGAAATTGATGACCAGATTACCAATGAGACGGTAAGTGCTTATGTCTGTCTCACTTCTGCACACCGTATTCAAGTCTTCCGGAGCACGATCTTAGTCTGGGAGGGAGCTTGTGCTACAACCCTTTACAAGCCTGGATTGTAAGAGATCGATGTGGGTCAAGGATAGGTCAGTCCAGAACTTTAGACAGCGAATTTTCTACTTCTACACTAAGATACTAAATCCGCGGCGTCTATAGTACGAACATCAACCCCCCCCCCAACATAACGGACATGGCTACGGAGTTGACTATAGCGAGCTCACCCAGCTCCTCGGTTGGCTCTTCGGACGTATCCCTACTCAGACCTTAATCAAGCTGACCAAATGCAGCCTCCGCTAATGGATGAGCAAAAGCTGTTCATCAGTGTAAACCTGCTGGCAGTAGTGGCGCGCGAAGCCCCGTGGCTCACTGATAAGGAATGCACTTGGATCAGACGACATTCAACCCATGAGGCAGGGACATGGGCTAAGTTCAACCCGCCAGGCTGCCCTCCGTTGCCAGAGTGGAGAGGAAGCTAATGGGGAAAATATTGATCGCAGAGGCATTGTCGAAAGATATTGACCACTCTACGCCAACTCCTCTGACACGTTCTCAGACATTCAAGCGGTCAGACCTTGGCGATAATTATTGCGTTGGTACTGAAGCTGACCCAATGTTTAGAAGGGTCAAGCGAAGGTCAGTCCAGATGACCAGTAGTCGCTGTTTAGAACGAAACTAACGTCGGCCAACCTTGCATGCTAAATATACGACTCAATCGAGATCGCATTGCGATAAGTATTCATTATGGTCAGCATGATATAATTTGCTGTACAACTATGATCTCGGAGCCTTGTTAGATTAGAGCCATCGGGCTCTCACACGGTGGTCGATCATACCTGGTGAGGCCGATGGTGTATCGCCTGGGTTTTCACGGATGAAGGCTACCACCACATCTTGGGGTCATGCCGTAGTATAGACTGCCTTTCATACTCACTGAAAGATATTAATTACTCAATTACATGCTTCCTAGAAACTTCCTACGCTTATGAAACATCATCAACTGGTTGCAAAACTCTGTCTTTCCTGTATAACGACGTTTCAAGCCTTACTCTCCTTTCTTATAAACCTCCAGCTATTCCCACCTCCACTCCCGCTCTCATTCTCGAGCATTGACTCCATCAACAACATGACCTGCAATTCGCCGTCCTCGAACCTCACACGAAGGAGTCCAGACATGCAGCCACATTTTCCACCGAAAACCATCCCACGTAGTCTAGTCGTAGAACGACGCAAAGTCATCACCACCAGCGCAAACTTGCTAGATACTTCATCCGCGACTTTCAACCTCGTTGGCGCTGGTAGCGTTCAGCACGCCGAAAGTTTCATCAAGACCTCCTCCCCACCATCCATGCACAAACTACCTATCGGCCCTTCCGGCCCCAATTCTGCTAAAATCCCCTACTAAAGCACAATCTCCTAAAGAGGGCTGACTATGAATCTACATATATGGAATGCTGCACTCCATCTCGGTGTCGTCACTACATACTAACAGCGCCTCGAAACATATTCTCTCTCAATTTCCTTCCCCGACGACCCCCCCGTCCTCACTCAAACAAACCGAGTCATGCCACCGATCCACACAATTGTCTCCCGGTTTTACCAAATCCAACCCAATCTTTCCCGGTCAATTCCCCTTCACACAACCCCATCTAACCCCATAAAACGCCACCATACCCACTAACAACAGCTTCTCTCACTCAAGGACACAACTATATCAATATCCATCAAACCGGGCGGCAGCCTTGCCCTTTTCGAGCCATGTCTCTCTTGAAGCATGTCCGAATCTCGTATCAAGACTCGAAACCGGGAAATTATTGACGGTGGAAAGAAATCCTTGGGATGATAGAGCAGATGGTATGAGTAGAAAAGCTTGACCGTTGATTATCGACCTACTTTTTCCCTCAGTTGTAGTGTTCCGACTCCCACCACCTCTTGCTCCACACCTCAAAGTCATCGAAACAGCATCATACCTCACAGTGCAAGCATCAAACACGCTGGAACGCTTAGGGTATTGATTCATAATCCTAACATGTTACAGCTCATCACCTTCCTCACCCACCTCATTCCCCCCGCCCGAGGAATATCCCTCATCTTCTCCATCCGCTGCCTTGCCTGGCTGGCCTTGACCCCTGTCCTCCTTATCCCCCTGCTCCGCCCTCGCATCCCGTTTCCTCCCAACCACCCCTTTCAACACCCTCAACCTCTCCTCCGTAGTCCTAATCGCCTCATCAATCTCCCTCTCCGCCATCCTTTCATCCGCCAGCCTCGCTCTCAGCCCCCTCCCCTTCGCTTTGATATCCCTCTCCCTCTTCTTCCTTAGCTCCTGCGGGTCCTCTCTTCTCGCGTTGGCAGGATACGCCATTCCTTCCATGCCCACACGTTCCTCGAGCCAGTTCCACAAATCGCTCTCCTCTGCGCGCCAAATTTCCTCGTAGGCTGCGATGCGCTCGGGTGTGGTCATGCTGGGGAAGCCGAGGCGGCTGGAAGGGGGGAGGGTGGGGGAGCGGTACCAGGTTATTAGTAGAGTGATGAGGAGGAAACCGATGATTATATGTGAGTTAATTATGGTCATGGCTGGATCAACGACAGGACCGAAGAGGGAATGGAGAGGTTCGAATAGGCCCCAGTTATTGCCTTGTTTTTGGGCGACTGAAGTTTTAGAGCTATTATCCACCAATGAGCCCTTCGGTGTGTCTGCATCACCTTTTCTTCTTTTGCCTTTAGACTTGACTTTTGCGCCAAGTGTATTCGTCCGCGATCTGGACGCAAGGCCTTGCTTGAGAGCTTTCACCAGGTCGTTGGCATAAGTTCCTTGGCCGTCGCTCGCACCTTTTTCAATAGGTCCTGCGAAATATAGACGTTAATGTTGCAGATGCAATTGTGGGGAACTTGTATTCACCTTTTAACCAGCTTTTGCCCGACCATTCAATTGTGAAATTCATCAATAACCTTGTCGCATTGCCAGGAGCCCACATGAGGCAAAATTTGGTCTTAGTGGTGAATACATTACCACTGGGCACGTCAGGCGTCTGCGTAGATACAGTAACAGAGACCGCCTTTTCTAGGTCAAAGGAATCCATATTCTCAACTATAAGACATTTTGTTGATTTCGGCCCGATTGACGCATACAGTGGTTTGATATAGGAGTAGGACCGACTCTTCCCTTCAGCATCGAGACCCTTCTTATCGTCTTCCATTTGCAGCTCCGTGACTTTGATATCATCGAGAAGCCACTTGGTCATGAATCCGCCAGAGGCAGGGCCAAATATCATGGAATAGACTTTGCCCAGAGGCGCCGGAATAGTCTCATCTTTAAGGATTCTGTCATAATGGGTATCGCCGTCACTACACTCTGTTGGCGCATGGGTTAGTGGACCCGAAAAGTCCACGCTTGCCGCATTGGCCACTGCAGCAGCTTTTTCGCCAGCCTTGGCCTCCCCATTCGTTGGAACACTTCCTGCAGCAGAGCCGATAGCAGTTCCCATGCTAGACGCTTTCCGAGTGGCCAGTTTGCTTACAGGTTCGCCAACATCGCTACCTCCAACACTGCCATCCCCGGCCGCAGTGAAGCTACCCAATCCTTCACCCTCTTCCTCGTCTTCGTCATAAACCTCCTCCTCCTCCTCAGAGAGATCACTAGCATCTTCACTGCTGGGCTCAGCCTTCTCGGTTTTGTCGCCCGTGCCACCTGTATCTAGTGTCACGCCATTCAACGAGCTCTTCAGTTGCGGATGGCTGAGCTTCCAGATGCCGACTAGTAATTCGTAGGTAGCTTCTCGACTAAGAAGACTGCGGAAAGTTTGTCTTGCGTGGAGGGTTTGAATGGCGATAGCGTTGGGAAAGACCATGGCAGTGGTCTCCTTTTCAATGGAGACGACTTCGTCAAAACTGATTATCAAGGTTGTAACCCATCCCAATATATTACTGGAAAAGCAAATGTGGCCTTCTGAAACGTAGATCCTCCCGGCTAGAATGATGTCTCGTTGGAGAGCACAGCTATAGTCTTCAATCAGATAATCATCCTCTGGGACACTGCGAAATAATTGATGAAAGTCACGATTACGCTTTTTGCTCGCAACGGCAAATCCGGTCAGTTTCGGAGTGCTACCTGATGCTGAAGGGTTGGCGAGTGCAGAATGACCTGCTCCTATAGCAGCAGCAATGGTACTACCTGTGGCGCCTGAGCTATTCCGATGTCGCCGGGCCACTGCACCAACTCGACTGCGGACACTCCCACTCCTCTTGAAGCCACCCTCACCCTCAAAGATACTCCCGTTGGGCGGTGTCTTGTCACCTGCAACGCTGCTCTCGTAAGTCGATCTAGTCTTGAAGGCAGGTGCGGCATCTTCAGCGATAGGTGTGGAGGCCAGCTCATTTACAGTAGTGTCACTGTAAGCTGCGGATACTGCACGAGCGGCCGATGCATCTTCGGCGCGTGCAGCAGCTTCATCTCGCCGAATCGTAGCACCGTCCTTTGACCGAGGTGAGCCATTCAAAGCGGTCGCAAAAGTGCCGGTAGTGGAGTTGTTGGTTGAGGGGGGTTCTGTGGCGATACCAAGATGTTGTAAACTCAAGTCACCTGAGCCCATTGTGTCGATGGCAAGTATTTTTTTTGGATCTGATGGCACATCATCAACCCCTCCAACGGTCGTTGAGCCTGTCTCAATCTCTTGGTTGCTGCCCTCATCAATCATCTGAGATGAACTCCTTGACCGTGGCGGATTGTTGGCAATGGTGTTGCTCAATGTGTTCGCAGCGTTTTGAGCAGCCGAAAAAACCGACGAGAAAAAGCCAGCTGGGCCACCGGGCGAGGCTGAAACTCCTGGGGAGCGCGTCCCTGGTGTGCTAATCTCTTCGATCGTTGGCGTTAGTGGAGCGGACATGGCATTTGATAGTTTGCTGGGTGGGTGCGTTGCAGAGTCAGACCTGGCCCGTCGATGTGAAATCATGTTGCCTGAGGCTGATGTGACAGTTTTTGGGTTTGTACCCGCTGGTGCTGATTGTTGGGGTTTGACTGACGGGCTCCCAGGAGGATCGGTCCATTGATCCGTCGGAGTCGGAGGAGTGACTGTAGTGAGAGGGGTCTCGAGCGATGCGCTAGGAGGTGTTTGAGGGGTTGTAGAGATATTTGGGATATCGGGCTTTTTGACCGTTCTGATCTTCGAGTCGGTATCCATGGATTGGGGCATGACGGGGCGATCCTTCAAGACATTAGGAGCTTGGTCTAGAGTGGCACTTTTCCTTCTATCTGCTGTACCAAAAAAGCCTCCCAATGTTGTTCCGCTCTCTGAAGACTTCACAGAGGCGCGGTCTGGACTTGTTGGTGGGCTAACCCGTTTCTTTCGAGAACCGGGCGTGAAAACCTCCTTGATCTTTGCACCTGGCGATATTCCGCGCCCATTTCGGGAGCTTTCTTTCTCGGATTGACGAGTATCCAGCGTAGCAGCATGACGAGGAGCCAGATTCGTTGATGAGGATGTATTGCTAGAGACTGGCAAGGTCGTAGACTTGTGATATTCCGGGGCCTGCAAGGTGGGAGTGTCTATGTGTGGGTTACTTGGTGCGCTGACGGTAGTTGATTTGATTAACGGCGATGTAGAAGTTAGGTAGCCAATGTGGGATTGGTGACTTATGAGCGGCGGTGGAGTGGTTAAGGGTCTACCCACGAAGACCAGTCAGCATCAGTCAGAAGCGCGATGAAATAGCCTATACTAAGAAAAACTTAATCATGGCGAACAACAGTGAGTATAGTATATTGCGAAGCGAATAGCTGGTCGTAATATTGATATTCCTTCTGCCTTGTCGATAGGGACCTCAGAAAGGCGTTGTTTGCGGCTGATTCGCCTTCGCTTATGCGCCAAATCCTACCTCATGCAAGGATCAAGGAAGTTCTGACTTACGACTCTATATCTGAGTCCATTGTAATAAGACTGCTACCACCGTCGTCACCCGGACTCTGCTGACCTGATTGGGATTCATAATCTCCAGAAGCTCCTCCTTGGCTCCCGATAATCCGACCTCGTACTTCCTCTTGCTGTTGCTCGGCCTCCTTCCGTTCTCTCCTCTTCTTCTTTATACGGGCTGGTACGAGCTTTGATAGCTTGTCGCTTGCAGTGGGTTTTCCACCGTCAATGCTGGGATGACGGCTTGGAAGGGCCTTGTCCAGAAGAGAGTCGACTGAGTTCCTGATACCATGACCTTCGCTACTGTTGTCCGTGCCATTGACAGACGGGGTAGAGGAATTATCCATGCGGGAGCGTCGGGCTTTAGCCAGTACGCCTTTCAGACCGCGTTCAGAGGGGGCCGGTGAGGCTTCTTCGGATGCTGGCTGCTCCATGATAGCGTTACTAACTGAAGTGAGCTACTTGGGCGCGGTGTAGATTATGTAGCCACGGTCTTCATGTAGGCTTGGCACTGCTCATGCCGGCGACTGGCAAGTCTTCATTAAAGTGAAGGCAAAGCTGTGATTATATGTGCTGGTCAAGTAGAGGATATGAGTAATTTCTGCTACACGATAGCTTTGTTTATGCCAAGATCTATGACGGGGGTACCTACCTCGGTTCGTCATCCGCCAAAACCCCGGAGTTAAGTCCGATGATGATGATCTATCGTAGCCGTTTATGGACCATCTCTACGAAAAGCGGGAATCTCTTGACTCTTGTCTACAAAGGTTTTTGTGACGGGTATCTCACAAGATCGATTCTCCGAGTTACAGTCAATACCCATGGAGCTCTCTCCTTTGACTTTAGTATGGGTTGAAGCAGCCGTCTAAGTAACTTTCGCTAAATACCGTTCACTCCAGGCACAATCCCATGCCCGCAACGCCCAGAATGCTGCGACCCCGGTCGCCGCAATCGAAGAGCATGATCTCGCGGCTGCGCAGTTTGCGACGGCGGCCAAGGATACTGGGAACTCAGAAGTAGGCCTTGTTCGTAGCGAAGCCTTCCTGTCCAAATGCTCACAGGAAATGCCAGGCCTTTCGCACTTTGAAGCTGCTCGAGCAACACCAAGAGAAATTATCCCAACTGATCAAGCTCCAAAACTCGCATCCTGTGGTTCAGGCCTCAGGAACATTGCCGGAGCAGAAACATGCTACACAACCTCCTGCTTCGCCGAATACCTCCAAGCCTCGCGAAAGCTCCCCTTACCTTTCCCAACAGCATAATCCATTGCCGGCGCATCTACCTCCACGTGATATTAGCTCCTCCATTGCCAGTAACCTTGCATCAGCCCGTGGAATACCATCGAGCATACAGCGAAGAGATAGGCATACATCGTCGCCACTTCTGCCTCCAAATGCAGATGGGAAGGTTCTCAGTCCGCCAAGAAGGCCAAAGATAGGTCCACCACCCAAGTCCGCTCCAGAGCAGCGCCTCCTGCAAACTCCCGTGGCGTCAATACCTCAAGTATTCCGCACCGAATCCCCATCTCCGAAGCCAACCCCCGAATTACCCTCCCCCCGCAACGATGAACCCTTCCAACGCTTCTACATAACCTTCGAAACCCTCATTTCCAAGATATCTGCCCCCCTCGCCTTCGCCGGCCTCCCACTCATCCCTTCCTCCGACTCAGAACCCCCAATCAAACCCTCGCCTCCCCAACCAAAACCCCCAGTCCCCCCTTCCTCAGACCCCTCAACCGCCGAAATCGACTACAACAAATTCTTCTCCCGCGCGGCTCTGCGCGCCCTCCGCGAAGAACACGGGCCCAAAGGCGGCGGCGGCGGTTTTGGCACAGCGGCCGAATCCTTTTACGTGGTCCCCACAACCGGTGGCACAATCTCCTACGCCGACATCCTCGCGCGCGCCCAACAAGAAGCCAACCTCTCCAAACACCACACCGCCAGCCCCTCAAACCCCGAAGACCTACGCGACGACGATGAATTTGTCGACGCGCGCGAAACGCCCCAACCCGCCTCACCCATCCTCACTCGCACCGGGGCTCGCCACCACCAAAACCCACCCCCCGGCACCAAAACAATGGAAGAGCTGGTCCTCGAAAACTCCGCCCTCCGCGCCCTCGCCGACCAATTCAGCAAACGCCTCGCCGAATTCGAAATGGGCGCGCAGACGTCCTCGCTCGCGCTACACACCAGCATCCGCGCCATGGCGTGCTCGCAGTCCGAGGGCGCAGCCGGGATGGCAGGCGCGGGCGATGAACGCGCGAAGAGGCTGGGTGAGGAGAGGGTGATGAGGTTGGAGGAGGAGGCGGGGGGATTGAGGAAGGAGGCGGAGAGGTTGGGGAGAGAGAATGAGAAGTTGAGAGGGGTGGTGGGGAGGTATCGGGAGAGGTGGGAGAAGTTGAAGGAGGGGGCAAGGGGGAGGAGAGAGGGAGGGGTGGGGGGGAGGGGGGAGGAGGGTTGAGAAGGGTTTTTTTTTTTGATGGGGAGGTTTGTGTGTGGTTGCGAGGACGTATGTGTTTGTTCATTTAGCCTGAAATGGATACATGAACTATTGTCGGAATGTGATATAATATACCTGAACAGGGCCGTATCAAGTGTATCCAAATTCTGGTAAACCGGTAACCCAACACAGACCACGATTCAAGCTGGTACCAGCCGTTCCCAGCCTACAAAAAATGTCATTACGGAGGCTCAATGCATGGATGGACACTCAAAGATGGAAAGCAAGCATTAAGCGCTTCTATCGCGGTAGCACAACCAGCCATCTATCTATTAAAGTATTACCAACCGAAGCCAGAGCTCTCGAGCCATTCAGCCAGATTACAACTCTTACTCTAGCCTTCCTGCATACATTTATTTATTCCAGTACAGCTAGCAGCAATACATACTTCCCACATCTTTCTTTAGAATAAGGAGACAGCCATTCGGTACTCGAGAAAGATATTTGTGGAGATGAAATACTCCGAAAGAACTACAGTCCCTTTCAGCCAGTCTACGTCTCCCACCGAAGCTAGCAGCAGGAATTTCCGAAAGGCGTTTGAGCACAAGTACGACATCGTTGCAGGAACCGGGTTCTCGGCAATGTCGAAGTTCCGGTGGGCGGGCTTTGAACATGCATCGGAGGCAGCGACGGAACGAAGTATGCAAAGGTTTGTTCAGCGATAAGAATCAAGATGGACTTCCATAGCCGTCGACCTTCCTCGTAAAGAGTAGTGATTGGTACCGCCCATAATGGTAAGGTCGACAGCTCCAAACGCTCTCAGTGCCCACACAATTTCTTCTTCTGGTCGGTGCCGCCGGATTGAAAGAATTCGAGCACTTCAGTAGCACCATGAGCATGATGCTTAATGCATTCGGCGTTGGAAATGTCCCAGCCGCCCAAGACGTGGAAGTGCATTCCAAAGCTTGTCAAGGCAAGGTTGTTAGTTGCCATGGATCGGAAAGTACTGCCCCAGGAGCCGTGGGCGGGTCTGTGTTCTCCGTGCTGTGAGACCCGTGCCGAAAAGAGGGCCACCTGCTGTAACCAAAGGCTCTGGAGGGTTTGACTGTGTCTCTTAAAGAAATCAAGAAACTCATTTTCATGCATGACCATATGGCCGAGGCGAAGGGAGCGAAGACGGGGCCATGTGCCTGTGCCAACCAAATTTGCGAACGAAGTTACTTCGCATGGCGTGTCGCAAACGGCATCTTCAAACCCCAATTCCAAGGTCTCCAGGTGTATTGCCGCGCTCAGAACTACGGCAATGCTTTTTGACTCAAGCGTTTGTGACCACACGTGGAAAGTAGCCGGGTAACCAGCCATACCAGGTCGGCGGTCGATGACTGGCCTTGAATCAATCCATAATTTTATGGTTTTCAGGTTGCCGAAGGCATTGGTTGCATGACGAAGCTCGCTTGACGACATGTCTAGGATTGAATGAGAAAGTCCACAAAGGTCATGGTTGCTTTCAACGTTGAACGACTCAAGTCTCTTCATGTCCGTCATCGACGCTGCTTGCATTAGGACGGAGAATCCGCGATACCAAGAACGATCGCTATCCGGATCTTCTTCCTCCATAGGTTCTGGCCATGGACGGGGATCTAGTACGACTGCATCCAACCCACGGACACCTTTGTTCCGTATAGAAAACGTAATGTCTGGAATGCCTTCAATGTCAGCCTCTGCGAAATAGGAGAATCTATAATGCTTGTCGTTACTGGTGTGACGACAATCAGAAACTGCGAAGCGCCTGACGTTCGGCATTTTTGGAAGCGCTTCGACAAGGCGTACCAGATCGTCAGGTAGGTACACTGCCATCGCAGCATGATATTTAGGGTCCTCTAGTAATGCCGGGAAGTTGTTGGGCAGAGTGTCGGAATTGACGAGCTTTGTCAAATGTGCTCCGCAATATTCGGCGAGGTTCATCTGATCCTGAAGACCAGCTTGATAGCGATTGAAGCCTCGTTCTATTGCAGCTTTTGTGTAATCTGCGTCTGCTAGGCGAAACCCGCCGTTCCAAAATAGTCTCTTGTAGTTAGCTTTGATGAGCTTGTCTCGATCCAATGGCTCAGTCGAACACATGTAAGTAGAGTCATAAATGATTTCTCTAACACTATGTCGAATAAAGGCATGATTTGAAACCGATGCCAAGTTCTCTCTGTCTTGCAACTGTGTTGAGATGTAAACTGTCTGGAAGAGGAACTGGGAAGCAATCGCGGCTAAACCACTGCAAACTTGGCGAACGTTCTTGAGATCTGCAACTGGTAGCATTCGTACAATAGCATCCAATAGTTCTGCAGGCACGTGGGAAGGTCCGAAATCCATGTTGGCGGTGCCTAGTGTTCCTACCAACAAAATGCTTGAGGGAAGTGTTAATGATGAGGAGTAAGTTCAGGTTCAGTATCCTGGCTCGGACAGTTTCAAAGAGAAGTATCCTGAGAGTCTACTTGACCGAGAAGCCGTTGAAGTGATGGAGATGACCTAGTAGATAACAAACTTTCTTATAACGTTGTGTGGAGATACCTTATCAATGACTGGGTGACAAAATATCAACACCAAGAATTAAGCTGTTCCTGGTGGTCGTGATGGAAGGCCCTGCTGGCCACACAGCTAAGAGATTGATGGCTCACCAAACAGGTCTTGGAGTCCAGCAGATGTTGACCTGCCTAAGGTACGCATGGGAATGACCAGGGATGCCGATTAGAAAACCAAAACATATGTCGATGTCGAGATCAAAATGAATGAGTCGCGAAAGACAGGGTACTTGAGGCAGGCGCGACGGCTGGACGCGCCTAATGTGGAAAAGTCAATGGACGGTGATGAATGATTTCCTTAAATTACACTACAAGTGAGATTACAGATACTCGACTGATAACTTACTGTTGATGCTTGACTGGCTTCGGTCCTGCATTTTAGATACTCCGATGATTCCTTTTCACGATGTATCATAAATGAAAAGCGTACAAATACATCAAGGCCTGAGTAGGTGACAAAACCGTACTTAGACACCACTACAGGTCAGGCTTCAAATCGGAGATGAATGTCGGCAGCTCTCCACAGTGTGTACTCTTACGGCTACTCCATGCCCTTTCGGAAAAGGGATTTAATGGAGGAGTAGCAGCAGCAGTGAATGAGCCAAGGCCTAAAAGGAAACGAATAAAAGGGCTGTGGTGGCTAACATTTCGTGGTCGAAGATGAGGAACAGCGCCTGATCATTACGGCTAAGGGTAGCGATCTTGAAATAGATGGATTTTGCTGCTAGTGAGATGATAGTAGTGTAGTCCGCACCATTGGGGATTGGTTAGTACTTGCAAAAGAAATTATAAAGAAATCCCTGGGAATCTGTAGCTGCTCAAAAATTGTCTTGTCGACAAGCTGGCTTAGAAGATTCTTCGTCTAAGCAACCAGATTGCCTTACTCAGCAATCTTACTCTAACATCGAGCAAGAAGACTCGTCCTCAAAGAGCTCATCTACCCGCTCTTGCAGGATGGATTTAAAAGCTTTCCGAAACGTAGATCCGCGTCTGTTGCTCGCCACGTTTTCCTCCACCTCGTCCCAGTCGACCTGGCTCAGAATCGATTCAGAAGCTCGCTTCAATTCCAGAGCTGAAATCTTAGTCACTTTGGCAGCTTGTTGGTCATTGAGAATCGAGAATCTAGGAATTGAGTCTGTCCGGAAGGGGCTCTTTGGTGGTGATTGCAAAGCTTGAATGAAGCGGCGTTTGCTGCATGGAGTAGTCGTATTGTTCTCGCTCTCCTCAGGATAGCTGCGCTTGGCGCCGCGTGTTGGTGTTTGAGCAGGACTAAGAGGCAGATGTCCGCTGAGGACATATTCGTTGAATAATGATGCCGATTTCTGTGGAGTTGCCGGCCATTGCTTCGTTGCTTTGCCATTGTTTAAGTTATCTTGAGTGGGATGTCCTGAATTATGGTCCTGTGAACATCGATTTTAGTTATTGTTTGAAAATATTAGCACCTGCCCGTGCGTCACATACGTAGGACTCTTCAGAAGAACCTCGAGTTTCCTTACTCGAACGGGACAGACTCTCTCCAACGATGGCCAATTCTCGAAGATTCTGCGGCATATTCGAGCCCATAATTACATGCTTTTCGCCTGAGTCGGGAGATTCTAGATCGGCGTAGGCCAGGATCATTGTGACAATTGGATTGTAAGGAAACTTTTGAGCAGCATGACACATGTAGTCGAAATCTCTAGTACAGCATGTTGTGCAAGTCAAGGAACTGACGTTGAGGCTACTGTAATTAACACTAAACTAGATAATACGAATAGACGCGGATAGTTTTGTCGCTTTTGCGTGCAGGTGAGAACAACGTCCGATCCGAGATGGTTTCCACGCCGTTTTGCGAGGCCTTCTCACTTGCTATTTTGGCATTTGGGAAGATAATTCGATGGCTATATAGAGTATCACGTGGGATAATGCAAGGGGCGCAGCATGCAGGGTTTGCCTTAAGGCCGGCTTCAGTTGTCTTCATTGACAGCCACATGCAGGATTACTCAGTCTACACTCGCAGCGAACAAAATACCGTCAGTATCTACCTCATCTTCCACCTATCCTTCCCTTGTTCTTCTTTGCTGTTGGCTTCTGCTATCTCTCTCGTGACCCGCGCTCGGAAAACCTATTAATGAGAAAGGCAAGAAACTTCCCCACGACCTAGTACTCACCAACTTGATTTCAGTACTTGGCGCTAGCTTCATGACTATTTCTTCCCTTCTCTCTTGGCTTATCTATTGCTTGGCCGCTTACTGCTTTAATGATAACATCTCTTAAACTATTGTCGAAAGGATCAGAGTAGCCAACATGGCCCACAACGCCCTTTTCGAAATAGGTCCATGGTCTGACCTATGGTGTGTTTCCTTAGACTCAACAATGACAAGAAATGTAAACCAGAACTGGGATCATGTCTAGGAAGGATGAGTGCAAACGGGCGGACAGCGCATGACGCACTAGTCCACTGTATGCAGATATATTCTAGATTCTCAAGAGAAAACAGAGGCTTTAGCCAACACTGAAGACTTACCCCCTTGGTCCGATCAAAATCTGGTCCGGCACTAGAAAGTCCCTGGGCTTGACCTCTTCTCTCAAATTGCCCACAGCACTGAATGCCACAACGCACCTCACCCTCAACTTTCTCAGCGCAGCAATATTGGCTCTCGACGGCACCTCGTGCGGTACGAACTCGTGATACAGGCCATGTCTAGGAAGAAATGCGACGATGAGGGGCGTGCCCGGGGACCTTAGGTACGAGAGAATTGTGATGGGCGACGAGGGAGTACCCCACGGTGTGCAGAGCGTTGGGTGCGTGAGTGGGAGGCAGGCAACAGGGCTGAAGCCGGTGAGGTGGGAAAGGCCTGTGCCGCCGATTATGGCAATGTGAACGGGCCCTTCATGAAGAGATGGTCAGTCTCGTAGCGCGTATGGCAGAGACAGCTCGAATCCGGGTTTGGGGGAGAGAAGGACATTTTGAGAAGGCTCGTGTAGCAAGTCACGCCCGGAGAAGGTTAATATGGAAGAGATTGCGCGACTGGGAATTACCTTCGAATGTTTCTGGCAGATTCGCCATATTTGAGAGTGATGGATAAGGTGCAAGGCCAGGGTTGCTTTAATTGTGAGTGAGCTGTGCACAAAGAAGATGAAGACGTTCCTGCATATCAAAGCAAGCCTAAAAGCACATATCTTTTTCATCGAGTATTCAATACAATACATGTGCACGCTCTCAATGATTGTTCTCGATTCTTTACAGCATGTATGCAATGTTTCGGAATGTTTGCTGCACTTGCCGGCATTATTTGGTAGCCTTATTCCTTCGAGATCTTATGAAGTCATTTAACGAGTATAATTACTACGATGAGCATCATTGCCTATCAAGAATCAACAAACTTCAATCAAGAGTGTGACAGTTGTAGAGAAAGACGTTTCAGAGTCTTATATGATTTCAAAAGATTATAGATCTTCAACTTGATCACTTCGACAGCTCACAATGAACTTAATAATTCTGACAAGATTCCAACAGTAATGGCCTTCGCCTTCGAAGTGACGTTTCAAATAAAAGGTTTGTTCTTCCGGGAATCCTGATCAAGACTACCAGTATGTGTTGATAGACTAATAACAGTGGTTTTCTTGATTGCTGAAGTACATGAATGCAATGTGTGATAGTCGAATCCGATTCTATTCTTGCTATACTCAGATCAAGAAGTTGATTGAATGTTTTGAAGATTGCTGAAGGAGCCAAAATCTTGTAGGTTATGAGAAGCATTCTCTTGCACGGCATATCGACGGGGCAATAATGTCACAGACAGTCTTCAAGCTAATTTTTGGTCAATCAAACGATGGATAGCATACGAGGAGTGTCCTTTCTGACTGAAGAGCTTACTCGAACCAGATGTTTCAAACTAAATCGTTGCCTAAGAAGCTTAGCGAGGTGCATGCAGGCTACGCCATACTGTAACGTACATGTAATATCATCAAAGTTTTCCGTGTTTGCAACAATGATTCTAACAATAGCGCAGATTGCGGTGCTAAACATGAGAACTTAGAGATGATTATACATAACGTGGAAAGGGAATACTGACAAGAAGCCCAAACCTATAAGAGAATATATTCCGACTTTGATCCGAAAGCTTATTTGGATATCTCATAAGAAGATGATTGGAAGAGTTGTAAAGGCCAAATCGCAAAATGCGGACGATACTTATCTTATTAACTAGCTGAAACGATTCGTAGAGATTACTTTGTAGCTTGAGAGATCACCTCCTTAGGATACCCCAACTGCAGCTTGAGCTGACGGAGGTCAGCAGCTACCAGGCACGGTAGGGTCTCGGAGCTTATTGATAGGAGTACACAGGGGTAAGACAGTGGTAGCAGAAGCCAAATTGGCCGCAATATTTACGCCGTTAACAAAATGCAAGAATGATTTCCACGTTCACTCTGTGTGATGGTTCACAAAGAGACGACGCAAAAGGATGTATGTGCGGTCCCAAGCCATAGTGAAGAGAGGCGTCTCCCATGCCTATGCCAATCAAAGCTGTGATCTGATGTTCTGACTTAGCTGCCGCGTATCTAAAAACCATTTTGAATTACTTTACCACTGCGAGGACGATAAAGAAGTCATTTTCAGCCTAAATTCTTAGTAATCTTGACTCGGACATAGAACCTTGAGCTAAGTAAAGTGAAAGCTAAAGCCAACATGATTGCCTGGACTATCTTGAGAATACAGCCACGGTCCTCATACTGTGCAGAATTTTGATTCTACCATTTTCAAGAACGTAGCGGAATGAGAGTATCAACGCTATTGAGAGAAGTGAAGGGGCAACGTCTTTCAGCAGGTAGCCTCGTCGTTCGGGTATCGACCACTGGTTGCACATGTCCACGTGAAGATAGGGTTTCCTCTAAGAGGGAGGATAGTGAGGACACATGATAGCAATTCATCTGATCGAGTAACTATGGCCCCCCAAAATTCATCGTATGTAACTGTACCTTACCTACATAGCTTTCAGATGCGATGACCCAGTCTAAGAGGCAACGCCTATTTTGCGGCTTCTGCTGAGATTTAGATTTGTTCCAACCTGAACGCAGAGTGCTTGTTGTCGGCATCGCATCCAATCTGATGCAACAGCTGCACCTCATGCTACGACATTTTTATTATCATTTGTGATTCTCTTCTTCTTCCGTTCGTCCTTTCTTTTCCGGCCTTCGCCCGTCCTCCTATTTCCATGATAGGTTCCAGTGATTTCTCTCAACAGATATTTTAGCAAGCCTCCCTCATAAGCCTCTACACGTGGAAAGACTCTGCCCGTCTTCAGAGTATAATCTCTTAGTTCTTTCTCGGAGGCAAAGACTTGGACTTTACTGCGTTGCCTCGTGGTGTCAAGGAGATCGCACAGATTCACGTGGGTCTGAATCATGGCCTTACTTATTTTTTAGACAGGTCTGCTAAACAAATAAAATGCAAGGGAGAACCGGCTTACGCACCTCTCTTTGTGCTACTAAGGTATCAGGAATATGTTCCATACCAACGAGCACGCACATCCTTTCCCATGCCTCCATGTCGTTCTCGTCATCGCCAAAGGTCATGTTGAACGCTTTCACCATTGCGATGCGGAACCCCTTCCAAGCTTCATCCCGCTCAGCGTGATCATATTCCTGCTTGCGGGACGGCCAGCCGAAAAAAGCGCATAGACGTCTATACTCACCATGCGAGGAGCTATAGCGATTGTATTCGAAAGAGCTATGAAGGGAAAAAAACGCCGCTAAAGGATCGTTATCAATGGCAAAGGTACTGCGAACATAAGGGACAGATTGAAAGGGGGCTGCTGAGAAGGGCTTCATGGTACTGCCGATATATGTATTAGATGGGAAAGAGTCAATGAACCACCCATTATGCTCCCCGTCAAGCCGCTGATCGTCGACTACTGCTGAGGTAGACGGTGGAACAATACTCTTGATCCCCTTTTTGGGCTTCGCTGCAGTCTTTCCATTCATTTTCTGCGCTTTCGTTGGCGATTGAGAAAACGTTGAGGATTTGACACCAGTATCTTCGGCGTCATAGGCTCCTGCTTTGAAACACTCTGACTTCAACTTCATCGGGAGCGTCTCATCAACTTTTGCCAAGGCTGCCATGTGCCGTCTACCCTGTCTATGTGCTGTGATATCCTTCGGTGCCATAGTGGTCAAGCATAGCGTGCATGTCCATTTCGACTTGTTAAGGGGTTTTGGAGGCTCAGCTTTAGCTTCGGCCGCGGCTTGCAGCACAGGGGATAAAGATAAAACTATATATTAAGTCAAGTCAGCATTGATTCATGCCGAGAATGTGGTACCAAGTTAGTTTGACTCCAAGTGTTCACGGGCGTTAATCAAGTTCCTTGACTTACATCTAGTAGCGGGCTTTGATCCTCTCACAAAAACTATCTTTGGACGGTTGCAAGAGATGTTTGAACTTAACTCCATCCTCTAGCTCACAGATTCGGGTCTTCTTTGTGTTTGAGGAGATGAGTCGAAGGCAACATGAGAAAAGAATGTAAAACGAGCAGAAGGCTGAGCGATTGGCTCTTTTGGAACTGCCCCGCACCACAACGGAGTACGTAGAGAGTACATGCTTAACAGCCTTTGGCCGTAAGCGAGATGTCGTACTCAAGTTCATTGAGATGCACGTAGACTCGCCTAACAATTTTAAAAAGATCGTAGAATTGATAGAGAATAAGACAGAACTTCATACATGCTTCGGAAATGGTATATGTAAAGTGACATGTGATGCGCTCATGAAGACATTGTGTTCCAGCTGGCTCAGGTAATGTCATTAAAGGTCTTGTTGTAGGCTCTATTAGCGCCTGATCTCGACCCCAAATCTTTGATGCAACGCTCTCAGCATCGCAGGACATTTGAGTGGCTTCGTCCACATGTGAGTACTACCTGGTGGGTATAGATAGGTTGCTTACTATCTCCACCACTCATCAGCCTTTTCGTAGCAGATCGGTAAGCAGTCAGTCTAATTCTGGGACGAGTTTTTGGGTTGGTTGCAGTTAGTACGCAACAAGATGTACCTGAGCATCGCTGAGCTAGTCAAAGGCAACCTTTCAGAACAGCCCTTCGAGCGCTTATCTACTGAAAAAGTGGCGACCGAGGGAACGACAGAAAGGAGATCTAACACCAACGTTGTTCCCTTAAGCTCTTTTGAACCATCTCATTCAACTTTGTTGGAAATAGCGGAGTTGATAACCTCCGCCTCATAGGGCTGGTAGGGCTGGGGCCCGCTAGTAGAGTTTTCACCTTCGTGCCTTCCACCTCCTAGATAGCCTCCTAACAGCAACAACCAATATACATATCAGTATGCCCCCACATGACCTTGTATTCCAGCAAAGTCGTTCGTAAGCCGAAGCCGAACTGAATCCAAAGCGATGGGGACTGGGCCGTGTCGACCTGAGGAAGCACTAGCGCTTGACACCGGATACTCTTCGTTATGATACAGAAGATACTGATAGAGTACACTCCTTCTGTATGAGAAGCAGTTAGTCTCTGGAATAGGCGTTTCGCTGTACCCTCGTCTGCTACGAATACGGTAGCCCATCAGTTGGATATAGTGCGTTCTTTCTTGACATTTCTCTTTGTGGATCACGAGCTTCATCTTGGCATCTTATCGCTTTGCTAGGGTCGATACCGGGCGTCTCAGAACGATGCTGCTGCTCGTTGGACTTCCGGTAGCGTTTCAAAATCTGTCGCTTGCCGGTTGATGCCTTTCGCTAGTCCATTGGCTTTCGTCGTCGGTTCTATGCTTATACCTAGCTCTTTTCTATCTCCGACACCTTGTATCTCAAGGCGACGATCCGCTTGGACTTCATGAATCTGTCTACATTCAACGCCCTCTATCTCAAATCGCAATTTATGAAGATGTCCAGATCCCTCCATCTCTCCAATCAACACAGGCGTATATGCGCCCAATTCTGGTTTCTTCCAAGCCTCCCCCGAATCCTTCTGTCCAAACCTCTGCCCATTTCTCCGCTGTGATCTCCTGCGCTGCACCCAAGCCACTGCAATTGAAATAACAGCCAGGCCAAAGATCGCACAAGCGACATCTATCCCTGCCTCAGCTTTCCTCGAGAGACTGGAACCGGATCCGGGACCGGAATTTGTCGCTGTAGACGCCGATGTATGGGGCGAGCTATTTTGCGAAGAAGAAGAATTTGCTTGCCCTATTCCATCTTTACTCAAGATATCCTTTCATGTATCTTCCCACACTGGAGCATCAATCGTAGCCGAGATGGCTGTGTCATTAGGCTCGATGATGACGACCCGGGACTGAGGCAGACTTGGTCCGGGCGCCTGTGCGAGGAAGTAGCTTCCTGTATCCCAAATCTGGCCAATGAATGCACCTTGCAGAAATGCATGACCGAGATAGTATTGGGCGCTTCCGGAAACGGTGCCACCGGGTAACTTGGGTATGTAGGGTCTGCAAGGAAATTAGGGGGTTGGAGTTTTGACCAGAGGAGAAGTTAAGGTTAGATTGAGAAGAGCCAGAGGGATGGCGATGGTGGTGGAGGCATTAGAACTGTTTTTGAAGGTGAATCGTAGGTTGGAGAGAGACGAGAGAAGGATCGGTAATGATGGGTGACCAAGGTCCCAGGTATAAAGTTGGAGGTCGGAGTTGAAATTCAATGAGGTGGAAGGCGAGAGATGTGCAAACGGCTGGGGGAAGGTAGAGGTATGGGACAGCGGGCTCCGGTACGACTGAAACGTTAAAATTGAGAGACGATGTGTCGGTGGGGTCCAGAAGCTTATTTGAGCTTTGAAATGCTGCGATGGTACTGTTGATGAAGACATTCATAAGGAGGATGGCTGTGCTATTGAAGGTTCCTGAAGTCTCCAGAGTTCGCGCTTCGTCATAGCCGCCAAAGTACAAAGACCCCGATATTGTGTCGCGCTGAGCTCACATGTAGGCCCCATGACGCAGAGATGGGAACATCACCTCCCCCGTGAGCGCCAATGAATGCTAAAGACGTGTACGTCTCTACAGAAGCACTTCTAAAGGATGTAGAGATATTAGCTTCATCGGTCCGCTTGAAAGCCAACGAGAGAATTTCTGTGTCAAGCGAGGTTTAGATTCCTCCTGACAAATTCGACCGTCATTCCATCACTAACTAAGAAAGTAAGGTTATCCAAGTACTGTTCCTCGCCACCTTCGAGAGATATGATTATCCGTTCGAGTGTATGCGTTACCGGTCCATTTAAGCGTAAAGAATCCATCAGGTTGTCATTCCACCTTGGATGCTATCTGAACGGATGTCGAGCTCCTTTGATGTCAAATTCTTTACGGGGTTCTTGTCATAAAATCCAACGCCGGGATTCGAGCAATTGAAGCCTTGGCGCTCGCAAACAGCTTTCGAAACGACGAGGGTTGCTTGGCTTCGTCCTGGGTATACGGATACATTTTCGGGAAGCCATCCGATTCGAATGTCGAGTGCAGACCACGGTCCATCCGGCCCCAGGGGATTCGTGGTGTTAAAATGCCAAGCCACGGGCGTACCGCTGCCATTCTGGGCTTCCGAAATGTCTACTGAAGCCAGGAAAGACTGAAAGCTGATAAAGGCCTTGGAGAAGAGCATTTCCGCAGAAGTACGAGAGCAGAGCAAAGCAAGGTACATTAGTATAACGGTAGACGATTTAGATTGCTAGCAAGAAGCCGAGAATCATGGCTGAGGAGCGGCCACAATCCTACCTACGTACTCGTTAAGAATTTATTGGTGTAAGAAATGTCAAAGGAGGATGTATAATGTATATATGGTGGAACTACAGTAGGAAACTGCGGAAGGGGAAAGGAGCTGAAAACCCTGACTCAATATACCACGCCCTAAGGTATAGGGGAAGGGAGATTGCAAACCACACCTAAGGTAAACCCACTCCCGCCCAAGATGCTGAGAACAGGTCCCTGTAAGTGTCATCCTGCAGCTACTGTTTCACAGCCATGAATCCCGTTTCTACCATTTTTACATTTATGGAACAGGATCGCTACGGTGCACTCATTACGGCGGCGTTGGTCGTTCACGACTCTAGCCCTGAAATAACTGAAAATTTGTAAAAATGCGAAAAAGAAATTTGAAAAAACTGTAGCCGAAGGCGGGGCAACCCGCGACCTTGAGGTGCCTTAATGGACATAAGAGCCACACGCTCTACCGATTGACTGGAGAATATCGTTGTATGCAAAACCTTGTACGTTTTTTATTTTTTGCCGAGAGCCCCATCAAAATTATTGGCGAATCTGCAAAATAAGAACCAGAGTTGTAAAATCGACCCCACTGGCCCCCCCAGTGCTTCA